>JACXTT010004070.1_pt1 | contig 21929 bp, 25 predicted proteins | sample 9270951 | NCBI WGS metagenome assembly JACXTT01 (sample SAMN15532306, study PRJNA645909) | rock metagenome | isolation source: weathered quartz diorite | place: Puerto Rico | collected 2017-06-21
GCCCATTTCCTGTTTCCTTCCACCAGACAGTTGAACAATCGATCGTACTCGGCCTGGTCTGCCTTCGTGGCCACGATGAACCGCCAGGGCTGCTCATTGTTCGAAGACGGCGCCCAGCGGGCAGCCTCGAACAGACTGCGCAACTTCTCTGGTTCAACTACTTTTTCGGCAAAGGCCCTCGGGCTCCATCGTTGGCGTAACAAGTCATGAATCGGGTACTGAGCTTCAGCCGGTTTCTCCATCAGTCTTTCCTCGCCACGGTGCCGTTCAGTTCCGAAGCTCGCGTTCTGCCTCCAACCAATCCTCTAGCGCAGATCCGTTCGAGCCTCCTCGCGCCAGGTAGAGTTCATAGGCGCGTCGTTCGATGGCTTCTCGACTCGGCCATCCAGGAGAAGCAGTCTTCTTGGGAGAAAAGACGCGCCTCACCATCTTTGCGACTTGATTCTTCGCGGTGCGCTTCGGCATGGCCACCTCCTGGGTGAAGGTCATGAACTGACCGTCGGTGGGGATCCGCTTCGCCGTCGAATGCTTTCATCCCTTGCGCTGTTCCGTCGAAGCGCCTTGACCCTCTCGAGTCGCTTCAGGCGACCAGCCGCCACCCAACGCCTTGTACAGCTGGACGACCGACACGAGATGGAGACGACGGGTGGCGGCAAGGGCCAATTCAGCCTCAAAAAGATTCCGCTGCGCAATGAGAACATCCAAGTAGTTCGCCAGACCGCCCTTGTATCGCAGATTGGCGAGGTGCAAGGCCGACCGCAGCGCATTGACCTGCCGTTCCTGAGCGGCAGCCTGCTCGCGCGCCGTGCTGACTCCCACCAGCGCGTCTTCAACCTCCCTGAACGCGACCAGGATCGCCTGCTCGTATTGAGCCACGGCCTGTCTGGCTTGGGCTTCAGCCGCTTCCTGTTGAAAGCCCAAGATCTGCGCATTGAGCAATGGTCCCGTCAAGCTCGGACCTGCCGCGCCGAAGAACGTCTCGCTCGCGACCAATCTGGACAACTGCGGGCTGGCGATACCCAGAATGCCGGTAATGCTGAGCTTGGGAAACCGGTCTGCCTTGGCCACCCCGATCCTGGCCGTGGTGGCGACCAATTGTTGCTCAGCCTGCACGACATCCGGACGACGCTGGAGCAATTCTGAAGGAAGACCGGCCGGCACGACCGGCGGCATCACTTGCTCGGTCAGCGATCGCCCTCTGGCGATTTGACTGGGGTTTCTCCCGAGCAGCACACTGAGCTCGTTTTCCTTCTGGACAGTCTGACGCTTCAGCTCCGCAATACGCGCGGCGGCATTTTCCCGCTCTGCCTCGAATTGATCGACGTCCAGTCTGTTGATCAGCCCCTGCCGGAGCCGTGCTTGGCCGATTCTCACCGACTCCTCCCAGGCCAGTAATGTGCGCTTGGCGATCTCCAACTGCATGTCGAACTGCCGAAGATCGAAATAGGCCTGTGCCACTCCGCCGACGATTTGCAGGGCGATGGCCCGCCGGCTTTCTTCCCGAGCCAACAAGTCGCCGAGAGCCGCCTCATTCGAGCGGCGGATACGTCCCCAGATATCGATTTCCCAGGCGAGATTGCCCTGCACATAGTAATTGAACGGGTTCGGAAACCCGGGGAAGGCGACATTCTTCGAGTTTCCCAAGGCCGGCGCGTAGAGCGTGGCGTTCATCTGAGGGGCAAAGTCGGTCTTGGCGACGAGCACCCGAGCCGCGAACTCGTCAACGGCTGCGACCGCCCGTTTGAGATCTTTGTTTTCTTCGAGGGCGATACGGATCAATCGCTGAAGTTCTTCGTCCCGGTAGAGCTCCCACCACGGCGTATTGGCGAGTGAGGGCAAATCTTTCTGTCCTTCGTCCATACGGAAGGAGTCGGAGGTGGGGATGTCGGGACGAGAATAGTCCGGCCCCACAGCACACGCGAGCAGGAGCATCGAAACGACTGCGAGAACAAGGCTGCGCATGTCAGTCTCCTCCTTCTATCCCGAGCGGAACCGCGCTGGCGCGAGGACGGGGAGCCGTTTGAGCGATAACGTGCCGACTCAGCTTTCGAACCAGTACAAAAAAGAGCGGCACGAAGAAGATCGCGAGAAACGTCGCGGCAAGCATGCCGCCGAACACGCCGGTTCCGATGGAATTGCGGCTGGCCGCGCCGGCGCCGGTGGCGAGGACCAGCGGCACGACGCCGAGTATAAACGCCATCGACGTCATGATGATCGGCCGGAAGCGAAGTCTGGCGGCTTCGATCGTCGCGTCGAAGAGAGACTGGCCCGCCTCATAACGTTTGTTGGCGAACTCGACGATCAGAATCGCATTCTTGGCGGAGAGCCCGATTAATGTGACCAATCCGATCTGGAAGTAGATGTCGTTGGACATCCCCCGAACCCACACGGCGGACAAGGCGCCGAAGATGCCGAACGGCACCGCCATAATGACGGCGAACGGCACCACCCAACTTTCATACTGGGCGGCCAGCACGAGAAACACCATCAGCAAGCCGAAGGCAAACGCGAACAGCGATTGCCGGCCGACGATGCGTTCCTGATAGGAAATCCCGCTCCAGTCGATGCCGTAGCCCTGCGGAACCAACACCTCCCGCGCCACTTGATCCAGCGCATCGAGCACCTGCCCGGAACTGTACCCCGGCGCCGCAGCGCCTAACACAAGCGCCGTGTTGTATCCGTTAAAGTGCGTCACCGGATCCGGTCCGCTGGTGAATTCTGTCGCCACCACCGTCTCGAGCGGGATCATGGTCTGGCCCTGCCCGCTCACGGCCCGGACGTAAATCTTCGAGATGTCTTCGGGCGTCGACCGATATTGGGATTCGGCTTCCGTCTGGACCCGATAGACCCGCCCGAATTTCAGGAAGTCGTTCACATAGAGATTGCCAAAATAGGCCTGCAGCGTGTCGAACACTTCGGAGATCGGCACGCCCAGCGATTTGGCTCGGTCTCGATTCACGTGGGCAAAGAGCCGGGGAGCGCTCACGCGAAAGCTGGTGCCGATTGCTCCGATCGCCGGATGCTGCCTGGCCTTCCCGAGGAACGCTTGAGCCACGCCGGCAAACTTGTTGAAGTCTCCTCCGCTGGGATCCTGCAGTTGGAGAGAAAAGCCGCCCGTGGCGCCGAGCCCTCTGATCGACGGGGCATTAAAGGCCAGGATCAGCGCTTCAGGGATTTTGGCGAACTCTCCATAGGCGCGCCCGATGATGGCCTTCACGTGATTTTGCGGCCCCTCTCGCTCGTCCCAGTGGTGCAAGGGGAGAAACATCGTGGCCGCATTCGGCCCTCTGGTGCCGAAGACGAAATTCTGGCCGGTCAGGGCATCGGTCGAATGGATCGCCGGATTTGAGAGGAAGTAGTTTTCAATTTTGCTCAGCACCACATCGGTCCGTTGCTTGGAGGCTCCATCGGGGAGCTGGACGATCGTGATGAAATAGCCCTGATCTTCGTCGGGCAAGAAGCTGGAGGGAGTCGTTTTGAACAGGCCGACGGCGAATAGGCCGATGATCCCGAAGAGGACCATGGACAGGACCGAGCGGTTGAGGATCGTCCCCACGACCGCCGTATAACGGGCCTGCGTCCAACCGAAGAATCGATTGAAGACGCTGAAAAACCCTTTGCGCTGGCTGTGACCGGGTTTCAGCACGAGGGAGCACAGGGCCGGGCTGAGCGTGAGAGCGACCACACCGGAGATGACGACAGAGATGGCGATGGTGATGGCAAATTGCTTGTACAATTCGCCCGTGATCCCGCCGAGAAAACCAACCGGCACGAATACGGCGCAGAGGACGAGCACGATCGCAATCACCGGGCCGGTGACTTCATCCATGGCTTTCTTGGCGGCCGCTTTCGGCGACAGGCCCTCCGCGATGTGACGTTCGACGTTCTCCACGACGACGATCGCGTCGTCCACGACCATCCCGATGGCGAGGACCATGCCGAAAAGAGTGAGCGTGTTGATCGAAAAGCCGAGCGCGCTCATACCGGCGAACGCGCCGATGAGCGAGACCGGCACCGCGACTCCCGGGATCAGCGTCGCACGCCAACTTTGCAAGAAGAGATACACGACGAGGATGACCAAAACCATGGCTTCCGCCAGGGTCTTGACCACTTCCTTGATGGACACTTCGATAAACCTGGTCGTGTCATACGGCACGTCGTAGGAGACCCCGGGCGGAAAATTCTTGGACACCTCTTCCATTTCCTTCCGAACCCGCTTCACCGTATCGAGGGCATTGGCGCCCGGCGACAGAAAGGTCAGGAGAAACACGTTGGGTTTGCCGTTCCACCGTCCCTCGAGCGAATACGACTGGGCACCGAGCTCGACCTTGGCCACATCCTTCAGGCGGATCATCGAACCGTTGGGGAGCGCCCGCACGATCATTTCCTCGAAATCCTTCACGTCCGTGAGACGGCCCTGCGTGATCACCGGGATCGTGAGCTCGGTGCCTTTGGGCGCCGGTTCGCGGCCGATCGTTCCGGCGGGAAAATCCCGGTTCTGCTCGCGGACGACGTTTGCGATGTCGGTCGGCGTGAGGCTCAGTTGCGCCATTCGGGTCGGGTCCAGGATCAAGCGCATGGAATAATTCTGTCCCCCGAACACCAGGGCGTCGCCCACGCCCTTCAGTCGCTTGAGATTATCGATCACGCGCAGGATGGCGTAGTTGGAGAGAAAGACGGTGTCTTGCGTGGGATCGTTGGAACTCAGCGCGACAACCGCCAGCAGATCCGGAGACACTTTCTTGACGCTGATCCCTTGACGGACAACCTCGGGCGGCAGCTGCGGCTCCGCCAACTTCTGGCGGTTCTGGGTCTGCACCTGCGCAATGTCCACGTTCGTCCCGATCTCGAACGTGAGCTTGATGGTCATGTGTCCGTCGTTGGTGCTGGTCGAATCGTAGTAGAGGAGGTTATCGATGCCGGGGAGCTGCACTTCGATCGGGCGTGCGACCGAATCCGCGATCACTTCCGCGCTCGCGCCGGGATAGTCGGCCTCGATCTGCACGACGGGAGGGGTGATTTCAGGAAACTGGGCGATGGGCAACGCCTGCAAGGCGACCAACCCGACCACGACGATGACGATCGACAGGACCGATGCGAAAATCGGACGATCGATAAAAAAGTGCGGGATCATTTTGCCTGCTCCGGCTTCGCATCCGCCGGCTGGCTCGCGGCAGCTGGAGCAGTTTCCTTGTACGGAACGGCGTTCACCGGCGCGCCCGGCGCGATCAAATGGAGTCCCTCCACGATGACCCGCTCTCCCTCGCGCAACCCGTCTTCGATGGACCACTGACTGCCGCGCCAGGACGTGGCCTGGACGGGGCGGATTTCCACCTTATTCTCCGCTCCGACGACAAAGACGATGGGTCCCTTGGGCCCCTGCTGAACCGCGCTTTGTGGAACCAGAATCACGCCGGTTCTGACGGAACCCAGAATGCGGACTTTCACGAACTGTCCCGGGAACAGGGCGTTATCAGGATTAGGAAAGGCCACGCGAAAGTCCCGGGTCCCGGTTGCCGTGCGCACACCCACTTCGAGCAAATCCAACTTCCCTTCGTGCGGATAGGTACTGCCGTCCGCAAAGGTGATGACGCCCCGCAGCTCATAGAGCGACGCGCCTTGGATCCGGTTGGCCGCGCGCTCCCGAAGGCGTTTGAGGACGAACGTTTCCGGGGCGCTCGCGTTCACATACATGGGATCCAACTGGTGAATCGTCGTCAGCAGGTCGGTCTGCGCAGAAATGAGACGTCCTTCGTAGAGCCGGCTCCGCTCGATCCGACCGCTGATGGGAGCCACAATGAGCGTGTTGTCGAGATCGAATTTGGCCTTCACCAAATCCCCTTTGGCTCCCTCCAGCGTCGCCTTTGCTCCCAATTCCTCCGCGACCGCATCGTCCACGTCTTTTTGGCTCACCGCCTGTTCCGCCAGCAGCGGCTTGACGCGCGCCAAATTTTGCTTGGCCTGCACCAATCGCGCCTCCGCCTGCGCGACTTTGGCGTTCGCACTGCTCACGGCCGCCTTGAACGGAATCGGATCGATTTGGTACAGCCGGTCGCCTTGTTTGACGTCGCGCCCCTCCGCAAAGAACCGCTCCTTCAGAATACCCGTCACTTGGGAACGAATCTCAACCGGTCGCGACGCTTCAGTCTGGCCAATGAACTCCGGTTCGTCCGGCATCGTGTGAGGCGACACTGTCACGACCGGCACCTCCGGGATGGGACGAGCTGGCGTGGAAGCCGCCTCTTGCTTGCAGCCAGGCAGTCCGCTCAGGCTGAGGGCCAGGAGGAAACCAAGCATGCCGGACGCAAGTCCGTTCATTCGCTTCCGTGTCGTCATGGTTTTCATCGCTCACCCTTATATGAAGTACCCGGACACTTGATACCTTTGCCATTTCTGACACTCTGCGCGATCTCTTCCACAATGCAATTCGTCAGGCAGCCGGAGGCGACAAGCTTGGCTCCCTCATGATGCATCTTCTTCAAGAGCTCCTTCCCTTCCGCATCCACATAGGTCACAGCCGACAGGTCCACAGAAAGAGGGGACCTTGTCTTCGCGCTGACAGTAGACGCCCAGCACCGTTCCAGCTCCTCCACCCAGGGTCCTGCCAAACGTCCTTCGAGCCGGAGGGTTATCGATTGCGTATCCGTAAGAGTCGTGATCTTCAGCATGGATTCTCTACCTTGACGAAGGAGAATGGCAAGAGGCATTCCAGCAGATCAATAGTGTGTCGCAATTCATAACCAATTGAAATGTTGTTAAAGACCTCTCGAATGTTCTGGCAACCATCCCCAACTGACGACGATGTTCTGCCGATATCCAGGCACCAGCCGAACCATCGGCTGGTGCCGAAGAAAACTTGTGTCCTTTGTTCTTCGAGCGCTCGACGACCCATGTTGGCGTCCCCCTGGCGATCCTTCACATCACCACGCCGCCGCCGGCATGGATATTCTGCCCCGTCAACCACCGCGCCTCTTCACTCACCACGAAGGCCACGACGTCGGCGATGTCCTTCGGCGTACCGAGTCGTTTGAGCGGCGAGGCCTGCTCGCCGATCTGGCGGAAGGCGGGATCGGCGGGAAGCATGGCTGTGACGGTGTAGCCGGGAGAGACCGTATTCACGGTGACCCCCTTGGGTGCCAGCTCGTGGGCCAAGCCTTTCGTGAACTGTTCGAGCGCCCCCTTGCTGCCGAGGTACGCGGTGGCGCCAGCAAAACCGATATGGGTGCCGTCCGTGGAAATGTTCACGATCCGCCCGCCTTCCTTGATGACCTTCGCCGCTCCCTGCAGCGCAAAATATGGGCCCTTCGTATTAAGGGCGAACATCCGGTCGAACTCTTCCTCGGTCGTCTCGACCAGGGGCTTGAACATGAACATCCCGGCATTGTTGACCAGGATGTCGAGCCGGCCGAATGTCTTCACCGTGTCCTTGACCAACCGGTCGACATCAGCGACCTTGCTCATATCGGCTTGGACCGCGAGGGCCTTACCGCCTTTCGCTTCGATGCCGGCGACGACTTCCTTGGCCTTGTCGGCACTTTTACCGTAGTTCACCACCACGATGGCACCGTCCTGTGCAAGCCGCTCCGCGATCGCACGCCCGATGCCGTCCGACGACCCGGTCACGATTGCCACTTTTTTGGTTAAGGAACTCATGGTCGACATCTCCTTTTTTCTATGGGTTGCCTGCTATGCCGGTACTGGTCATTGTCGATCAGAAAATCAGCCCGACCCGCTTCCAAGAATCATCAGTCCATTGCGCCTGAGCCAGAGTCTCAGTCCCAATCGTTGTTCCGCGTCTCGCTTGCCGTTCGGCTTTGAACGCGTCATCCAGTCTGGTGCCGGTCTCCTGAGCCAAGGCGATGATGCGACGATTGGCTTCGCTGGCAGACTTGTCCGCCGTCACCATGCCGGTTCTGATTCCTTGGCTTGTAAACGTGACGATCAATCGCCCCAGGACCCACTGCACGCGGGTCGAGTGATCGGCTTCCAGACGCTCGCTGTGAGTTGCGATCGCAGACTTCCGGCCCATCTCTTGAGTCGGATGCCCTGCAGGCATCGTAGGTTTCGGTGTTGTGACCAGGCCGTCGATATGACTTCCATACTGCTGCTTGATCAAGGTGTCTTCTACGATCGCCTGACCCAGTATCGGTTGAATCCAACGCAGGGAGACCTGAATATCGACCGAGCCGTTCACCACGGTCTCCGGCAGATTCTTCCCGAAAGCGGCGGGGGAAAAAATGAAGAAGAGGCACAGAACGATTCCAACGACCGTTGCCAAAATCGCAACTGACGTGGTCAGATCGATGAATTTGAATATCCGGTGCATGGCACCCTCCATTTCATTTTGTTTCCGATTCGGAAGACCGACAGCTCGGATGCCGACGTGTCAGCGTCCTCGCATCATCAAAAACGGACCCGCCTCATTTCTCGCTCACTCATACGTGGCCACGCCTCTGTCGTCAGATGACACCCCGAACTGCCTGTGGGAGTGTCGTTGTGAACGCTTGTGCCGCGCGGAGGCATCGAGCGCGCCGTCCGCCATGGCGACGGTTGTCATGGCACCCAAGCCCCAGTGGGCTTGTTCTGAACTTAAGATCTTCACTTCCATCGTCGTCTCTCCTCTGCTAGCGAGAGCCCCGCCTGGCATCGGACCAGTCAGGCTGCAACCGTGTGACCTTCGGTAACCCTGATCGCTTCTCCATTCTTCATGCCGATGGCGGACCAGGCCTCGACGCCGCCGGCGAGTGGCCAGACGCGAGTGAACCCTTTTCCACGTAACCACCGAGCCGCTTGTACGCTCGCGGCATCCGCCGGACATCCGCAATAGAGAATCACGTCGCGATCTCGCGGGAGATCGTGATGCCTGGCGATCACCTCTTCAGATGACAGCGGCAGTGAGCCTGGAATTCCCGGAATTTCATGACGATCGCCAACAGGACGTAGGTCGATGATGAAGGGGTCCTCTCCTGCCGCAATTTTCTCTCTCACATGTTGCGCGGTCAGGCGCGGCACCATATGCTCCACTCGATACCATTGCAGCGCCTTGTAGACGACATAACTGGTCACACTTCCGAACAGGAACAGTCCGACTGTGGGTCCCAACTGGGCGACCAGGGATAACGCGTGTTCGAGTTGGTCGCTGAATACGTAACCGAGCCCGATGCCGGATCCCACCCAGAGGACCGTCCCCAAGCCGTTGTACAAGAGGTACTGCGGCACGCGGAGTCCCACAATCCCGGCAAGCGGCGGCGCAATCGTGCTGAGACCCGGGACGAATTTCGCGACAACCAACGAACGCACTCCGTGACGGGCAAAGAATTCCTCGGTCCGACGGACACAGGAGGTCGGCTCAAGCGAGATGCGGCAGAGCCAGTTCAAGACCCGGCGGCCGCGTCGGCGACCGAGTTCGAACCACACTTGATCGCCCAGAAGAGCGGCAAGGACTGCCGATCCGGCAGCCATGCCCAATGCCATTTGCCCAGTCCCCACCAATGCACCGGCGGCGATTAAGAATGGGACAGCAGGCAGCGGCAGCCCGATTTGCTCCACGAAGACAGCCGCGAAGAGGACAATGGTTCCGTGTTGCGCCAGAAAGTACATGATCTCATTCATATCCGCCCTCATGAAATTCAAGGAATGTGGACGCTCGTACGTCTACACATGGGCAACGATCGTTCCACACAAGCCGTCCATCTCAATAAGATGGCCAAGTGATGAAAAACAGAGAAGATCTCGCTCAACGGGGAAGAACAAACCCTCAGTGAGGAGATGGCCGTGACGGTGAGACGCTGCCGACATCTCGGCAGGTGCCGAAAAATCGGCGCGAGCCCGGACTACTCGGCGTGATTCGTGGAGTGCTTGCGAAATGCGAGCGACAAGATACGAACGACGATGCGTGAAAAATCGAAGCTAAGAAGGGCGAACGATCCCGAGCTTCTGCATCTTCGATTGCAGGGTGGTTCGCTTCATGCCGAGTTTGGCTGCCGCGCCCAAGGGACCTCCGATCACCCAGTCGGTCGCGCTCAGCGCTCGGATGATGTGCTCGCGTTCCGCCGATTCCAGCGTAGACACTTGCGCCGAGTGGTTTGCGGCGTGCGAGGCCTTCAGTTCGCTGAGCGGAACTGCCAAATCGAGGCCGGTGGAAAGAATGACAGCCCGTTCGATCAGATTTTCGAGCTCACGAATATTCCCGGGCCAGGCATAGGCCGTCAGGGCGTCCATTGTGTCCGCCGGGATGCGCTCGACCGAGCGATTCAACTGCCGCGCAAACTTTTGTGCGAAGTAGCGGACGAGCACGGGGATATCCTCGGGACGCTCTCTCAACGGGGGAGTCATGAGCGGAAACACATTCAAGCGGTAGTAGAGGTCGCTCCGAAACTCCTTTTTCTCCGTCATGTCGAAAAGGTCCTGGTTGGTCGCGGCCACCACCCGTACGTTCACCTTGAGGGTTCTCGTGCTTCCCAACCGCTCGAATTCCTGTTCCTGCAGTACACGTAAGAGCTTCGACTGCAGTTCGAGCGGAATGTCTCCGACCTCGTCAAGAAAGAGTGTGCCGCCGTCGGCCAGCTCGAACCGTCCGACTTTCGTGGCGATCGCTCCGGTAAAGGCCCCTCGCTCGTGGCCGAACAGCTCACTTTCGAGCAGACCGGTCGGAATGGCCGCGCAGTTCATCTTCACGAAGGTGCGTTCCCTCCGACCACTCAGGTTGTGGATGGCACGTGCCAGCAACTCCTTCCCCGTTCCCGTTTCTCCCAAAATCAGCACGGTCGAATCGGTCGGCGCGACAACCTCGACCTGCTTCAACACTTTTTTCAGCGTCGCACTCTCGCCGATGATTTCCTCAAAGTTGTATTCGGTCCGGATTTCTTCTTCCAAATACAGCTTCTCCTTCGAGAGCCTCTCCTTGAGTTCGGCAATTTGCTTGTACCCAAGCGCATTTTCCACCGCGACCGCAATCTGCTTCGCCACTTGCTGCATGAAGTTAAGTTCGACCTCCTGATAGGCTCTCAGTTGCACGCTCCCAAATCCCATGGCACCGAGTCGGCGTTGCGCGGTCGTGAGCGGAACCACGCAGAACGACTGGACGCCATTCTCGCGCAACATGGTCATCAGCCTTGGAAAGCGTCGCTCTTGCGTCACGTCGTTCACGGTCAAAGACTGTTGGGTTTTCCACACTAACCCTCCGGGAGATTCGTCAACGGGCAGCTCCAGACCCGGACTGATCGTGCTGGGTATCGAGGTGACTAAGAGCCATAGGCGCATCACATCGCGCGTAGGCTCATGCAACACTGCGTTGATATAATCGAACGGGACAATCTCAGGGAGCCGTTGAGCGAGATCACGAAACAGCTCTTCAAGGTCGCGGTGCGACGCAATGGCTTCGGACACCTCCAGGAGGAGACGCAACCGGTCGCGTTCATGAGTCAACTCCTGATGATGAAGGACATTGTCCACGGCAACGGCCACTTGGTCGCCGACCTGCTGGAGGAATTCGACATCCGTCTCGCCATAAGCCCCCTTCTGCAAGCTCGAAAATCCCATGGCGCCCACCCGCCGTACCGCCGTGGTCAGGGGAACGACGCAAAACGAACTCGTACCGTCCTCCTTCATCCGTTGAGTGACTTTCGGCCAGCGGTGCTCTTCGGCAAGGTCCGGCACGAGGATGGGCTGCTGCGTTCGCCACGCCAAACCAGCTGGAGTCTCTTCAACCGGTTCCTCATGGCCACCGATGAGGTCGGCCGGCACATTCGCCTGAATCGTATGTAATCGCATGCTGTTCCGTACAGGATCGTGTAAGGACAGCGCGACGAAATTGACATGCACCACTTGAGGGAGGCGCTGGGCGAGATCTCGGAAGAGTTCGTGTATGTCGCGGTGTGCGGAGATCGCCTGCGCGACCTCCAGCAGGGCTTGGTACCGTTCCGTCAAGGTTTCGCAGGGAGATGCCGAGTGCCTATCCATAGGCATTCAGTATGGCCTATCGTCCCGTAACTGCTCAAGAGGCCCCGCAAGCTCAAGAAAGACGCAGTTGGAGAAAGCACCGCTACGTCTCAATGTCGAACTCGTCGCTCTTCCACCAACGCCATCCGCCCTCCAGCTCCATCACGGGATAGCCCTTGTTCGCGAACAGCACCGCCGCTGTGGCCGCCAAATGACAGACGTGCGAGTAACAATAGAGCACGTTGATCTTGTTTTTGTGGAGACGCGCCTTCACGACCTTGGCGTTATCCCACTGGTCCTTCGACAGGTTGACGGCGCCTGGGATGTGGCCCTCTGCATAATCTTCGGCCGCACGCACGTCCACGATGTTCACAGGCTCTCCCTGCTTGACCCAACGCTCGAGTTCGACCGGACCGGTCGTAAAGGCCATCTTGTCCTGGAAATACTTCTTCGCCTTTGCGGCGCTCGGAATCTTGAGCTTGGTCGCCATAGTTGTCCTCCTGTTCGACACGTCACCGTTCTAGCGTCGCGCCCATCGTGATAGTCGTGTTCAGTAGTCGCGAGATAGGGCAGCCGGTCTTGGCGGCGGCGGTTGCCTTCTCCCAGGCGGCATGGTCCGCCTTGGGAACCTTGCCCTTCACGTCGAGATGGATTTGCGTGACGGTCCAGCCGGCCTCGAGTTTTTCAAAACTCACCGTCGCCGTCGTCTCAAGCTTATCGGCCGTGAGTCCCGCGTTCCCCAGCTGCGCCGACAGCGCCATCGTAAAGCAACCGGCGTGCGCCGCGGCAATCAGCTCTTCCGGGTTCGTGCCTTTCCCGTTCTCAAATCGCGTGGTAAACGAATACTGGGCCTGCGACAACACGCCGCTTTCCGTCGAGACCGTCCCTTTGCCGCCCTTCAGATCGCCATTCCATATTGCTGAAGCCGTTCGTTTCATGGTTTCACCTCCCTATTGGTCGTGTCGAGAGATCATGGTTAAGCAGGTCCCCGATGCGGGCGATGGTCACGTCCGCCGGAGGAAAACGAGCTACTGTCTGTTGATCCGTGGCATAGTGGCCCTGGCGGGGAAACACGGTAGTCACGCGTGACCCCCAGATCGCCTTCACGGCCGAGAGAATACGGAGTTTGTCGTCGATCAGCACGTAATGCTCGGCAGGGTAGCGCTGCTCCACGTCGTCCAGCTCCTGTTCTTTGTGAATATAGATCAGGACGTTCCCGTCCACGGCTTCGATTAATCCGGATCGTTCGACTTTTCTCGGCTGGAACACCACGTCCCCGTCGGACAGGATCACGACTTTCCCCCGCCGCTTGACGTGCTCGATGACCCCGAGCGCGTTCGGGTACAGCCGGTCGGCGAACGGATAATTGATCAGGAAATGAGAGACCGTCAGCAGACGCGGATCACGGGGGTACTCGATCCGGTACCGTTGAAGGGCTCCCAAATAATCCGCATACCCCAATTCGACCCGCAACTGTTCGAAGATCGTCCAGTATCGTTCCTGACGCTCGTGGCCGACTTCGCGCGCCAGATAACGCTGCAAGTCCTCGGTCACTCGATCGTTGTCCAGCAGCGTGTTATCCACGTCGAAGAGAAAGACGATGCCAGAAGGCGGCATAGGAAACTCTTCTTGATCAGGATATCCGACACCTTACCATCGGACGCCGGCTTCGGCTTGAGCGACTTGGTGGGCGCCGAGTTCTCGTATCACGTGTATTATTGAGCTAGCCCGATCTGTTTCATGAAGGTGTGGTTATCCCACATCAACCACTCCTCGTCCATCACGCCGTCCTTCCAGTGCCCGATGGTTACCATCGTCAGTTTGAACGGTTTGTCGGTCGGCGGGATAGTCTTGCCATCGCCGATCGGCATGGGCTTGCTAAACGTTCCTTCCATAACGCCGGTGACCGCTGTCCAGTCACCCGAAGCGATTCTGATGGGATGCTCCTTGATTCGTGTGTCCGGTGCGAACACAAACTGCCCGCTCAGATCTTTAATATGCGGATCTATGCCCTTGGTCATTCGACCGTCCGGCCAATGGACCGTGATGTCCTTGCCGTGACTCCTTCCCAGTTGATCCCACTTCTGCCCGGTATACACGTTGAAGTCGAGGTCATCAAAGTTTTCGAGGTTGGCTTTCTCCATCTGTTTCGCCTTTTCCATCTCGGCGAGTTTTTGACCGTCACCGCATCCAGACAGCGTCCCAAGAAATATCATGGCACAAAGTCCTGACAGTATCCTTGTTTTCATGACTCGATCCTCCAGACTTGAACAGCTATTCGTCCACATCCTCACGGCCTGTCCGGGGCGTCACCGCCTCATGCCCACGTTCAGCAGCGCGGGTTAGCGCGTCCGTTTGAATGATGCGTGAGCCATCCGGTTATTGGACGTCTCACGCGAAAGCGCGGGTCGCTTCCTCAATCAGTGCGACGATGTCATCGGCCCGCGAGGCCAGAGATGCATGGCTTGACTGCAATGTAATGGTCTTCTTCGGTTTCATGCGCTCTGCCATCCAGTTTTGTGTTTCCGGCGGGATCATGCGGTCGCCGGCCGAGACCTGATACCAGCTCGGCTTTCCCTTCCATGCCGGCTGTCCTGACTTGTCCTCGAAGCAACGCCCGGCGATCGGTTTCTTGGTGAGCGCCATCACCAATGCTTCCGTCTCGTCGAGATCCTGGCAGAAGCTCTCGCGAAACTTGTCAGGGGCGATCCAGAGAAACCCGTCCTTGTCGGGACGAATACTGCCCGCACCCTGGGGCGGCTCTCGACGCGCAAAAATACTCCCAAGACTGTCCCCTTCGTCTGGAGCGAATGCGGCCACGTAAACAAGACCGACGACATTCGCCGTGTGACCGGCGCCCGTGATGACCGAGCCGCCATAGGAATGGCCGACCAGCAAGGTCGGGCCGTCCTGCGCCGCCGCAAGCTTGCTTGTGCGGTCGATATCGTCGGCTAGCGATGTGAGAGGATTCTGTGCCGCACAAACCCGATAGCCTCTGGCGTGCAGCGGTGGAATGACATGGCGCCAATGTGAACCGTCGCCCCATGCCCCGTGCACCAACACAAAGTTCGGTTTGATAGCCATCGAATGTTCTCCTTTCTGAACTGACAGTGACTCGATATTCTTGCGTCACTGCAAGACTCGGTTCGGGACACCTCACGCTCAGCGGCGGACCAGTCTAGCGAAGGGAGGGATGTTCGATGAAGCGCCTCGTTAGGCGTTCTGTTTTAGCGCCGCAATTAGCAGGTCGGCCACGGTTCTGCCGGATGCTGGATTTTGTCCGCTAATCAGTCGGCAACGCCCACTATCACGCCCCATGACACCGTTGTATGGGTGCATGTGGCGGGAAAATCCCTGTCCTGTGGATCGAGGACACGGCGTGGCGCTGGCGCCATGCCGTGATGAAACGTTACGAACTATGAAGTCGTGAGGGAGTACCGTCTCATGACTTCCAGAGGTTGACGACCGTCCCGGCTTCGTTCACTTCCACAGTGATCGTCGAGCCTTCCTTGATCGGTTTGGCTTTCACTTCGAGCCGCTCGAGCGGAAACACCTTCTCGCCCTCCGGTGTCCACAGTTTGATCTCTTTCTTGGTCTTGCCGACGTAGATCAACTTCCCGGAGATCAGCCGGTGCGCATGGGCCTGGCCCTTCATGTGATGATCGACGACCATATTCTCTTCGTTCACCCACAAAGAGATTTCGTCCCCCACCTTGATGCCGGAGGGCGCTGATTTCGCGTTCAAGCGATACGTGGCGGCGGGTGCCTTGACGAAGATGACGCCGGACTGGATCCTCTCCACCACACCCTGCGCCTGAATGTTGTAACCGGCCTTGGTGCGCGGCTGCTTGTTGAAGCTCATCTCCACGGTGAAACGATGCACATCGATGACCTTGCCGGATTCGTTCACTTCGACGGTGACGGGTGAGCCTTCTGACATGACGGACAACTTCGATTTTCCGGTTTGCACGTCGAACGTTTTTTCCCCTTCGGGAGTGAGCAGCTTGATCTCCGTCTTGTCCGGCGACGTATAGGCGAGGTCGCCGCTGACAAACTTGTGAGAATGGCTCGGGTCGCCTTTGCGATGAACGTCGATCACGGTATTGTTCCCATTCACCCACATTTCCACTTCTTCCCCGACTTCAAGACCCTTCGGAACTGCGGTCGATCCGAGCATCATCTGTCCCCAAGGCGTCTTGATGGTGACCTGTCCTGATTGTATTTTCGAAACCACACCGCTGACCTTCATCTGGATTCCAGGTCTTTGCCCAGTCCCCTCGTCAGCAAATCCGAACGGAACAGCGCAGAGCAGGGTTAACGCCCCCACGCCGAAGAGACAGGCGCGGCACAGGATGTGTACGATCTCACCGACTGGCTTCATGATGTCCTCCATGTGAATGAATCAGCTGCGTGGTTCTGTGGGGCTAAGGATGCCTTCGTCGTAAGTGAAAAAGCGAGTAAAAAATCAGGCTATAAGCGGTCTCTCCCGACGATCGTACATCAGTTCATCACGCTACGGCCGTTGGAAGGTGGTTTCCCCCAGCCTTTCGGGCCCCGCTGCGGTCTGTTCGTCTTGTGACCTCGTGCGAGTCTTGGACCGCACGCGTAGAGGCGTGTCTTCCCACATGCGAAAACCGCCGAGAAAGGCGTTCCCGTTGTCGCCGAGCCGCACTCCGTCCGGAAGCTGCTTCAGCCGTTTGGCGTTGCCGCCGCCCAGGACGACGTACTCGGCCTGCAGCGCGCGACAAAGGGCTTGCGTCACCTCTATCACCTGCCGCCGCCATTTTTTCTTGCCGCAGCGCTTGAGCCCGCGCAGTCCCACATAGTCTTCATAGGTTCGGCCTTTGCTGTAAGGCAGATGCGCCAGCTCCATTGGCGCGAGCACCCCGTCGATCACCAGGGCCGAACCCAAACCGGTGCCCAGGCCGAGGAAGAGCATGCGCCCACCATGATAGCTGCCGAGCGCTTGCATAGCGGCGTCGTTGATCACCTTGACCGGTTTGCCGAAGGCCTTCTGAAAATCACACTTCACCCAGCCCCCGCCGAGATTCTTGGGCTCGGCGATCGGTCGTCCGTCCCATACTGGCCCAGGATACCCTATCGACACCACGTCATAGGCCCAGCCGACCGTGGCACGTTTCACCGCGCTGACCATATCGCTCGCCGTCATCGTCGGACCGGAAGGGATCTTGCGAGGTGTCGATCGACTGGTTCCGAGTACTTTTACATTGGTGCCGCCCACGTCGATCACGAGCACCTTGATTGGACTGCGGGGTCTCCCTCCGTTGCCCTTCACTCGCCGCGCCGCCATGATCATCCTCTCTTCCAGTGTCAGGATTCCAGCTTGGCATCCATCGTAATCGTCGTGTTGAGTAACCGAGAAATGGGGCAGCCGGATTTTGCCGCGGCCGTCGCCTTCTCCCAGGCCGCCGCATCGGCTTTCGGAACTTTCCCTCTCACGTCCAAGTGAATCTGCGTGACGGTCCAGCCGGCCTCGAGTGTTTCAAAACTCACCTCGCCGTCGTTTCCAGCTTATCGGCCGTGAGTCCCGCGTTCCCCAGCTGCGTCGACAGCGCCATCGTAAAGCAGCCCGCGTGCGCCGCGGCAATCAGCTCTTCCGGATTCGTGCCCTTGCCGTTCTCAAATCTCGTGCTGAATGAATACTGGGTCTGCGACAACACGCCGCTCTCTGTCGAGACCGTCCCGTTGCCGGTTTTCAGATCACCCTGTCAGAGCACGGAACCGGTGCGTTTCATCGCGTATCTCCCCTCGTTTCGATCGTCACGATTTCTTATCCAAGTTGTTCTTGAAACCGGCCTTCTTGTGCGAGCCATCGCAGAACGGCTTGTTTGCCGACTGACCGCACCGGCAGAGCCAGGCCTCGTTTCCATCGGAAGCGATTTCCCGACCGCCCTCGGTCACGATCTTGAACGTTCCTTTGATGTAATACGGCCCATCATTCTTGGGAGTGATGATAACGTCGCTCATGGTGTCCTCCTTGAGTTGTTTGATGCACACGGCGCACGACGATCCTACTTCTGCAAAGGAGTCTGCCGCGTTCCATGGCTAATAGCCCACCGTAAAGCGCCGGCGGATGTGCGCCGGACGTTCCACTTCGTCGATCATCGCCATCGCATAATCCTGGACGGAGATTCTGCTTTCTCCGTTGGTATCTTTCAGCAGCTGATCCGTTCCAAGCCGAAACTTGCCGGTGCGCTGGCCAGGAGACATGTCGGCTGACGGAGACAAGAAAGACCATTCGAGGCTCGTTTCTTTCCGTAGCATGTTCAGGGCTTCGCGGGTCGCCAGCGCCCCCTGTTTGTATTCGGCTGGGAAACCGGGCAAGTCCACGGACTGGACGCCCGGCTTAACTTCCAAACTGCCGGCGCCACCCACGAACAGCAGCCGCTTCACACCGGCCTTCTTCACACCGTTAATGATAGCGCGTGTGCCCTTGACCTGCAGGTCATAAATGTTGGGATTGCTCCATCCCGGGTTGAACGCACTGATGACGGCATCATGGCCCGCCACCAATCGAGCCACCTCGTCTTCATTCTGCACGTCCGCTTTCTGGGGATGAAGCTTCGGATGCGGTTTCAGTTTCCCAGGATCACGCACAATGGCAGTCACCTCATGGCCACGTTGCAAGGCTTCATTCAAGATCGCCGACCCGACAAAACCCGTCGCGCCGATCACTACGATCTGCATGCTCAACCTCCTATCGGATCGTCATTTCATCCACATCAGCAGTGGGAGAGGACGCTCAGCGAGTGTCCTTCCGCTGCTGCGAGAGATACCGGTACATGCCTTCCACGTTCTCCGGGAACCAGTCGGCGTAGCGCTGCCACTGCTCGTACTTGGGAAGCTGCACGGTCTTTTTCGCCTCTTCCAGACTTGCGCCCTTCTGAACTTGCTCCTGCACAGTAGCTCTGAGGTCTTCGAGATAGCCGCGGAACATGCGCACGTGCTCCTTTCTGCCGATCTTCCCGTGGCCAGGAATCAGGATCTCGAAATTGAATTCCTCGACCCTTTTAAGAGATTCGATCCAGTCATCGGGATAATCGCTCCGCATCGTTCGGTAGGGCACCGTCTCGACCGGAATGAAATCGACGGCGAAGAGCAGCTTGTTCTGTGGAAGCAGGAGGACGAGGCTGTTATCCGAATGGTTCTTCCCGGTGTAAATCAGTTCGACATGCTTGCCGCCGAGATCGATGAACATCCGATCGGTGAAGGTGAGATCGGGTGCCGGTATAAGAGGATCTGGCTCCTTCAGAATCTCCTGCCGCGCGGCCCAATGACTGACGAAGCGTGCCGTCTCGGCAAAAACACTGCCTCCGGTAATGTGGTCGTTGTGGTGGTGGCTGTAGATCACGTAGCGCACGGGCTGATCGGTCAGTTTCCTGATTTCTCCCTTCAACCAAGTCGCCGCTGCCGAACTGATCGGATCGGTGACGATCACGCCCTGGGGCGTGGTGATGAAAATAGACTGATGAAATTGATGCCTGAATAAGTACACGTCATCGGCCAGCTTGGTGATTTCATCATCGGGCCGAGACGGTTGAGCAGAGCCCCACTGGCTTTGAACCAGCAGGCATCCGATTACCAACAAGAAGAGGAACCATTTCGAGATAGGCATGCAACCCCCTATTCCAGATGATTTAGTGACTTGCTCCTACGACTCTCAGATTGGGTCTTCCAGTTTGAACGAATCGACCATGAGCTGTCTTGCTCGCCACATGGATCTCTGAATAATAATTACAGACGCAGTGGCCGAATCGGCGCCATCACGGCGGCGGGATTGCTCTTCCACACAGACTCGTTTGCATCGACATAGAGTTCGACTTCGTTTTCATCGGGATCGCGCACGTAAAGGCTCTGGCTCACGGTGTGGTCGCTCATGCCGTCGATCGTCACGCCGGCCCGTTCCAATTCTTTCTTCGCCGCGCGTAACTCGTCGAGGCTGTCGCCGACCTTGATGCCGATGTGATAGAGCCCGCGCCGCCGACCTTCCGGCGGCCCTGGCGCGTCACCGACCTGGATCAATAGCAATTCGTGATGCGTGCGGCCCGATGTCAGCGCGGCGGCCGCTCCGTTGAAGATCCGGCCCACTTCCTGAAATCCCAGCAAGTCACGATAGAAGGCCAACGACTGCTCGAGGTCCTTCACATAGAACACGACGTGTCCGAGATAGTGTGCTTTCATCTGAATCACTCCTTGGTGGACGACGACTGCGGGAGCATCGCCCTGACCGCCGCGTGCGCCAACACCACATCGGGCTCTCGTTGCAGTGCGTCGTGATAGTGTCGGCCGAACCCTTCCCCCTCTTCCGTCGGCGTCAGGAGAGCCCGCAGCGACGCAATCAGGGCCGTGATCTCCGCCGATGCCGATGCATCCTCTTCTTCGCTGAGTTCATCGAGCTTGGCCATCAATTGAGACAGCGGACGCAGCCAGGCAAACCACGCGTCCCCCAACAGCAGCTGCAAAAACGCTCCATTGGATGGGATACGTCCATGCACACGCTCATAGGACACACGTTCGTCGTCCAGCAAGGCTTTATGCAGACGAAGCAACGCCCGAGAAAGATCGTCCAGATGCGCGCCGGTGTGGTCTCGACCCGCCATGATTCAGACTCCTTGCCTCCTGGTTTTTCGCCGACTTCGCCCGGCCATCGTAAATGTGATGCCGGACCGCTGCACCTCTTGGTAGGGGAGGAGCCACACGAGAGATTCGTCGCTGAGGTCGCCGACCTGAATGCGGTTGCCCCAGGGATCGCGGAAATCGCACCGGAAGTGCGGCTGCAGTTTGAGTTTGTACTTCTTGGTGAGTTTCTTCCGCACTTCCTTGATCTGTTTTTCATCACGGACCATTAAGCCGAAATGTTTCACGCGATCCGGCTGGAGCTTCTCCACTTCGAAGATGGCCATGAACTGATGCTCGCCGAGTTTGCACCAGGCGGCGCCTTCACCTCCTCGAAGCATCTTCAACCCAAAGACATCGGAGTAGAACTTCACGGCCTTCTTGGCGTCGGTGACTTCGATCACGATGTGATTGCAGCCATACACTTGAACCGCCATTATCGACCTGCCTTTCTTTCCGCGCGATCAACCTCTACCTTCTCTATCTTCTTCAAGGCGGAGACAAACAGGTCCGGAGGTTGCGCACCAGAGATCGCGTGCAGGCCATTCAGTACAAAGTAGGGGACTCCGCGAATGCCCATCCGGTGGCCCGCCGCCTCTTCAGCGCGAATTTGTTCCGCTCCTGTGTCACGTGTCAAAAACTCCCGGACTGTATCTGCGTCAAGTCCGGTTTCTGCGGCCACATCGACAAGCGTCTGGCCGTCGCCGATATCACGGCCTTCCGTGAAATAGCCGTGAAACAGCGCTTCGGCAAAGTCATCCTGCGTCCCTCGCTGTTGGGCAAACCACATCAGACGATGGGCATCGAACGTATTCGGCGTCCGCTCGATCCGATCGAATGCGAAGACGATCCCGTCCGCCTCGCCGGCCTTGGCGACGCGTTCCTCCATCGCTCTCAGGGTCTCTGTGCCGCCGAACTTCGCCTCTAGGTAGGCGCGTCGATCCATCCCGGCCTTCGGCATCGTCGGATTCAGCTGGAACGGACGCCATGTAATATGCGCCCGGTTTGCGTACCCAGCGGTCTCGAGCGCCTGTTCAAGCCGCCGCTTCCCGATGTAACACCACGGGCAGACCACGTCGGAATAGATCTCGATGGTGAGCCCGCGATCCGTCACGACAGGTGTCCCATCTTGCCGGCCTGATAATCGTTCACGGCCTGGATCAGTTCGGCTTGCGTATTCATCACGAACGGCCCGTAGCGGGCTACAGACTCATGGATCGCCTCACCCGCCATCACTAAGATCGTGGTGTCCTCCGTTGCCGTAATGGTCACCGGCTTGTCTGTCGAGACAAAGACGGCGAGGTTCGCCTCCGTCAACGTGCGAGATCCCTCGACGGATGCCTGACCACTGA
>JACXTT010004071.1_pt1 | contig 21926 bp, 22 predicted proteins | sample 9270951 | NCBI WGS metagenome assembly JACXTT01 (sample SAMN15532306, study PRJNA645909) | rock metagenome | isolation source: weathered quartz diorite | place: Puerto Rico | collected 2017-06-21
GGCTCCAAAGGCGCCACGTTCTATGTGACGACGCTGCGCTCCTCTATGGGCGGCTTTGACCACAACCCGACGCTTCGCGATATTCTCGGCGAAGAAGGGTTCAAGAAATTCCAGAAGGTGAACGCGGACGCCGTGGAAACGGCCGAGTCCACGATGTATCGTTTCTCGCCGGACATTAGCAATCCTCCTGACGAGATCGCACAAGTTGCCGCGGATTTTTGGCACCCGAAGACGATGGGAATTTCCGCTTCGACTTCGAAACCAAAGGCTAAAGCCGAAAATGCGATGGAGCCGACTTCTGCCAAACAGCCAGTACCGGTAAAGAAGCCGTAGCCGGCGTTCCGAAAGGTCAGTTTTTTTGTCTCCCCAATTTCTGTAGAAGAAGGAGGGCGGGCGCCCAGTTCAGAAAACTGGATCACGCCCGCCCTTGCCTACTCTTCGCGAAAGCTGGAGCGCTGCGCGCTCAGCTTTTCACTTTCTTGGCATCAATCGTCACCGGCTCCGCCAGTTTGAACGTCACCGGTGTTTCGGGACGAAGTTTGATGTCCTTGTGTCCGGTCATCCAGGCAACGGTCGTGCCCGCAGCTGCGCCCACAGGTCCGCCAATCAGCGCACCCTTTCCTCCAGCGGCCGCTGCTCCAATCAACGCTCCACCGCCGGCCCCGCCGCCGATCCACGCCCAGTTGCGTTTCTTGTGGTCGCCGCCGATTCTCGGCGAAGACGTGGTTCGCACGTCATACGGCTGACCGTTCACTTCCACGGATTGCAGGGCAAGCTGCAACCGCGCGCGGCCCATCAGCCTTCCCGAGCGTTTCGCGTCCACGACGAGTCCATCGGCGTGAGCGCCTTCGGGAATGACGGTCTTGCCGTCAACGATCACCGCTTCTGAAACGGTGGCATTGAAGTGATTACCAGGCCGGTTCTGGTTGCTGGTCACGGCCTGGTCCAGAGTCACGTGGATCGGGGTTAGCTCTGGCACCGTCACGGGATCCGGGCGGTTGGCTACCGTGACGGCGCTGGCTACCAACGCCAATGCCAGTAGCGTAGCCCCGCCCCCGATTAGGTAGTGCCGTTTGGTAAGAGTCATAAGCACCTCCCACCCCAATTAGAGGCATGGGTTGTTCCGCCTGATGCCTCCGCAACACACTCAAAACAAAATAGTTACCAATCTTCTTGTCGCCATTACGCGGTAAGAAATGCAAGCGCGATGAACTCTTGGCGTACTGTAAGTACTGCCCGGCTGTTCCCATGATTTTCCTTGACTTTCTGTTAACCAATGTGGTAACATAGTTTGTGCTATTTACAATTGGTAATCGGAACGCTCCCGCCGCTCTTTCTTTCAGGCACGTACCTATGCGCAACGCATCTCCTTTCAATTCAACAGCTTGCGCACACTTTGCACAAACCGGCCTTCCAGAAAACGTCGCATCTCCTGTATTTTCAGAGCGTTGCACACACTTGCAAAAACAATGGGGGGTGGCATGGGTACGCCCGCCCAAAACCGGTCTCTCTTTCCTCGCCCTTTCCCGCTCTTTGCACAGAGCGCCAACTTATGTCGTTTCTTTGCAGCCCGTTGCACACTCTTCGCAAGAAAATGCCGGGGTGTACCCCTTGCGCAACGGGAAGCGCTCTTCTGCGCTACACTATCCGAGTACTCCACTCATGAACCGCTATTCACTCTCATTCGCGCTTGCTCTCGCCGCCTCTTCCGCAGGCTGCCACAGCACACACGCAGATCCGAACAAGACTTCCACTGCGAAAGCGCAGGATGCTGCCGAAGTTCACAACCTCATTCGTTTCGTGAAAAATCCGGACCCTGCGCCGGCGCTGCAAGTGAACGATCTCGACGGCAGGCCGATCTCGCTCGAAGAAGCAAAAGGCAAAATTGTTCTGCTGAATTTTTGGGCCACGTGGTGTGGACCATGCCGCGCGGAAATTCCCGACCTCATCGAGCTGCAGAAAAAATACAAAGACCAGCTCACGATTATCGCGCTCGCCACGGATGAAGACGAGCCCACCGAAGTGAAAAAATTCGCGCAAAAGGCGGGCATCAACTACCGCATCGGCATGGCCACCGATCCTTTGCGGATAGAGTACGGCGGCATTCCCGCGCTGCCGACTTCGTTCATCATTGACGCGCAGGGTCGCGTGGTGCAAAAACACATTGGCTTGAACGATCCAAGCATTTACGAACTCGAAGTGCGCGCGCTGCTCGGACTGCCCTTTGACGGCAAGGTTGATTATTTCGAGGACACCGGCCAGGTCTTTTTGAAAAATGCGGAACGCGCGACGGAGCTTCCCGACGTGGATCTTTCCAAACTTACTCCCGCGCAAAAAACGATTGCGTTGCGGCGCTTCAATTCGGAAAGCTGCACGTGCGGCTGCAAAATGACGCTCGCGCAATGCCGTGTCAACGACACCGGCTGCGGTGTCAGCAAAGAAATGACCGCGAAAATCGTTTCCGAACTTTCTCACGTTCCCGCAAAAACGCCAGCCCCCGATGCGCAAAAATAGCGCGCGGCATCCTGCCTCACCCGCTCCGTCATTCCGAACGAAGCGAAGCGCAGTGAGGAATCTCTCTTAAATGAATCCCAAGGTAGTTTTTTTCATTCTGCTGATTCTTTCGGCGACTGGATTTATTTCTCCGCCCATCGCCCTCTGCGGCGGAATTATTTTTGGTCTTTCCCTTCCGCATCCTTACGCCACGGACAGTAAAGTTCTTTCTAAATTCCTTTTGCAGGCTTCTATCGTCGCACTGGGTTTTGGGATGAATCTGCATGAAGTTTTGAAAGCGGGCCGCAGCGGATTTCTCTACACCGCGATCGGAATTGCGTTCGCGATGCTCGCGGGACTTGCGATTGGAAAACTTCTGGTTGTGCGCGGAACGACTTCGTATTTGATTTCGACGGGGACAGCGATTTGCGGCGGCAGCGCGATCGCTGCGGTGGGGCCGGTCTTGAATGCGAGCGAAGAAGAGATGGCGGTTTCGCTCGGCACGGTTTTTATTCTGAATTCGATTGCGCTCTTCATTTTTCCGGTGATTGGAAAATCGCTCGGACTTTCGCAATCGCAATTTGGTTTGTGGTCCGCGCTGGCAATTCATGATACGAGTTCGGTTGTGGGCGCCGCGGCGCGTTACGGCACGGAAGCGCTGATTATCGCGACGACGGTGAAACTGGCGCGCGCACTTTGGATTGTGCCTCTCGCTTTTTTCACTGCTGCGGTGAAGCATGGAAAATCCAAAGTTACGATTCCCTGGTTCATTTTGTTTTTCTTTCTCGCTGCGGTCATCAACACCTACGGCCCGCAAGATGCTGTCCTTTCACAGAAATTCTTTACGCTTGGCAAACTCGGGCTCACTGCGACGCTCTTTTTGATTGGCACAAGCCTTTCCCGCAATTCCCTCAAGGAAGTTGGCTGGCGTCCGCTTGCGCAAGGCGTTCTTCTCTGGCTCGTCGTCGGTTCCCTTTCGCTTTACTTCATCAAAATCGGCCGGATTGCGCTCAACGGAACGTTTTGATTGCAGGCACCGGCGCGAACAGACTAAACTCGCGCATCCCATTTGGAGGTGCCGCATGAATCGGCGAGTTGGAATCTTGGTTGTTGTCCTTATCCTTGGCGGCGTTTTCACCGTGCTCGATGCGAACTCACGCCCCGCGCCACAGGCGGCGGCACGCAAGGCGATCAATCTTCCGGGCAAGACAATCTCAGCCCCCTTTAGCGACGCTATCCTCGCGGGCAACACTCTTTATCTCGCCGGCCGCCTGGGCCTCGACAAGGACGGGAAGGTCCCCGAGAAAATTGAGGACGAGATCAAACTTCTGCTCGACGGCGAAAAGGATGTGCTAGCGCAGGCCGGGATGACGATGGACGATTTGGTTTACGTCCAGATTTCTTGCACGGATTTGTCTTTGTTTGAAAAGTTCAATCCGATTTACAAGTCGTACTTTACGAAGGACTTTCCGGCGCGCGAGTTTGTGGGGGCGGGGTCGCTCCTGCGCGGGGCACACTTCGAATTGCAGGCGATCGCGGTGAAGCGATAGGGGCTTGACTTTCGCAAGCAAAGCGGATAAATTAACACCGTTAAGTAAGTGAAGGGGAATTCTGCATGGGTGTACGAGAACGCCGAGCTCGCGAAAAGCGCTATCTCCGACAGGAGATTCTGGACGCGGCGAGCGAGCTTTTCGTCAAAGAGGGCTTCGAAAACGTCTCCATGCGGCGCATCGCGGACCGCATTGAGTACTCGCCTACGACCATCTATCTCTATTTCAAAGACAAGGCCGAATTGCTGGAGAGCATTTGCCAGGAGACGTTTGCCAAGCTGATTCAGCGGCTGACGAAAATCCTGGATCAGCCCGGAGACCCAATCGAGCGCCTAAAACGAGGCCTTATTGCATACGTTGAATTCGGACTGGAAAATCCCCATCACTACCGTTCGACGTTTATGACGCCGTTGCCGGACGAAGTGGATCACGAAAAATACGTGAAGCCCGAGTCCCCGGGTATCCAGGCTTTTGATTTTCTGAGGCGTTGCGTTTACGACTGTATCGCGGCGGGCAAATTCAAAGTGAAAGACGCTGAGCTGGCGAGCCAGACGCTGTGGGCCGGCGTTCACGGAATTACGTCGCTTCTTATTACGCACACTCATTTCCCTTGGGTCGGCAAACAGGAAGTGATTCGTGGAACGATCGACACGATGGTGCAGGGGCTCGAGTCGGGGAAGGCAGAGTAATTAAATCCTTTATTATGTGTAGCTTGGATGGACGCTTGGGATGAGGAATGGCGGAAAAAAATTTGCCGCAAGAATTAACACTGTTCATGTAATGAGTGCTGTTACTTTTTTCGGGCGGCAGCGTATTTAGGTTTGGTGGAAGGCAAGCATGGGACTGCTAGCGAGACGAAATCTGTTTCACGACAAGGTGCGGTTCGCGGTGACGCTGACGGGGATCGTCTTTGCGCTGGTGCTGATCATTATTCAGTTTGGATTGTTTCTGGGCTTCACGACCACGACCTCCAACAACATTGACCATTCGAAAGCGGACATATGGGTCGTGTTTCACGGCGTCGGATATTTCGACACGGGGCGGACTTTTTCCGAGCGCAAATTCTATCAGGTGCTGGCGACTCCAGGTGTCGCGGAGGCGGAGAAATATATGCAGGCGTTCGCGCGCTGGAAGCGGCCGGATGGGCGAATTGAAAACATCCAAATCATTGGCGTACGTCCGGAGAGCGGGCTTGGCCAGCCGTGGAATGTGGTGTCCGGCAACGTGGCGGTTTTGAAGGAAGAGGACGCGATTCTGGTGGATGAACTTTACCGGGAAAAACTCGGCGTGTGGAACATAGGAGACCGCGTGGAAATCGGCGGACACCGTGCGCGCGTTGTTGGGTTCACGCGAGGAATTCGCTCGTTCACGACGTCGCCTTTTGTCTATGCGTCCTTCAAGAATTCGCTCGACTACACGAATCCGACTTCGAATGAAAACGACGTCGGCTACATTCTGGTCAAAGCGGCGCCGGGAGTTTCCACGGTCGAGTTGAAGAAGAATTTGGCCGCCCGCCTCAGCGACGTGGACATTTACACGACTGCGGAATTCAGCCGCAAGACGCGCTTCTACTGGATGTTCACGACCGGCGCCGGCCTTGCGGTGCTGACCGCCGCGTTGATGGGCTTGATTGTTGGTGTTGCCGTTGTCGCGCAAACAATCTACGCGGCGACGATGGACCACATCAGGGAATACGGAACGCTGAAAGCAATGGGTGCAACGAACGGATATTTGTACCGCGTGCTTGTGGAGCAAGCGGTTTGGAGCGCGGTGCTTGGATATGCGTTGGCGATGATCGTGGCGCACTTTATTGTGACGGGAAGTGAAAAAGGCGGCGCACTGATTCTCATGCCGCCGGAGATGAAGATTGGAATGTTTGCGCTGTCCATCGCTATGTGCGTCGCCGCCGCGATGGTTTCGATCAACAAAGTGACGCGGATTGATCCGGCGATGGTTTTCCGGGGGTGAGTGGATTTTCCATGGGCACGCAAACGAACCATATTGTGATTCGCGCGGCGGGTATCACGAAAATTTACCGCGAAGGGGCCACAGAGTTGCGCGCACTCAGCGATGTGGATCTGGAAATCCGCTCAGGCGAGTTGAGTTTGCTTATGGGGCCGTCCGGCAGCGGAAAGACGACGCTGCTTTCGATTCTCGGATGCATTTTGCGCGCAAGCAGCGGCTCGCTGAAAGTACTTGGCGAATCCGTAGAGAGTTTGCCGGAAAGAGAACTGCCGCGGATTCGCCGCGCGGCCATCGGATTTGTGTTTCAAGGCTTCAACCTGTTTCCCGCGCTGACCACGGTGGAAAACGTGGCGCTGGCACTGGATCTGCGCGGCGTGGGGCGGGGCGCGGCAGAAGCACGCGCCTCGGAATTGATTCGCGAAGTCGGTCTTGTCGAAAAAAGTAAATCCTATCCCTCGGATTTGAGCGGAGGACAAAAACAGCGAGTGGCGATTGCTCGCGCGCTGGCCGGCGATCCACCGATTGTGCTGGCCGACGAACCGACGGCAGCGCTCGACTCCGCGAGCGGCAAAAACGTGATCGAGCTTTTGCAGAGGCTCGCGCACGAACATGGCCGGGCGGTGGTGATGGTGACGCACGATCCGCGAGTGCTGTCGTACGGAGACCGAATCATTCATTTGGAAGATGGGCGGGTCGTGAGAGAAGAGGGCGGAGGCGAGCGAAGGGAAACGGCGTTTGCGATGGTGGACGGCTAGGCCCGGCGGGCCAGGCGGATTTTTTTGACACAGAGGGCACAGACGCGGGAGCACAGAGGTCACAGAGAAGAAGAGCAAGGAGGTTAGTCATGAATCGCAGGATGAAACTTGGGGCGGGAGTGGCAGCGCTGATTCTAGTGGGGGCGATGGGATTTGTTCTGCGAGGCCGCGGCGAAACGGTATCGGCATCCGCGGCTGCTTCGGCCTCCAAAAGTGTGAGTGAAGGATTAATCGCAGCGCCTGGCCGCGTTGAAGCGATCAGTGAAGAAGTACGCGTCAGCTCTGAATTGAGCGGAAGGCTGAAGAGCGTCAGCGTGGAAGAAGGGGATCGCGTCAAGCGAGGACAGATCCTTGCTGAGCTTGAAAACGCGGACTATCGCGCGCGAGTGGGTACTGCCGAAGCGGAGTTGGCGCAACGCGAGGCCGAGCTACGCCGCACAGTGAATGGTTCGAGGACGGAGGAGCGTCGCGAGGCGGATGCGGCGAAGCAAGCCGGGAAGGCGGTCCTTGAAAACGCGAGAAGCGAAGCAGAACGCCGGCGCGGCTTAGCGGAACGAGGCGTGATTTCCCGCGACGAAGCGGACCGCTACGAGCGTGCCTATCGCGTGGCGCAAGCCGAGTACGAACAAGCGTCGCAACATTTCGCGCTTGTGGATGCGCAGGCGCGCGAAGAGGATCGCTCGAGGGCCGAGGCTAATGTTTCGGAGGCACGCGCAAGAGTTTCCGAAGCGCGGGCAATTTTCGAGAAAAGTCTTATACGTGCGCCGATGGACGGGGTGATTTTGCGGAAGCTGCGGCATACGGGCGAGAGCGTTTCGACTCAATTTGATTCGCCGGTGATTACGATGGCCGACGACACGGTATTGCGCGTGAGGTTAGATGTGGATGAGACCGATGTGGCGAAGCTCAAGGTTGGGCAGCGGGCTTACGTGACCGCCGAAGCGTACGGCGACCGGAAATTCGAGGGGCGGATTATCCGGGTGGGAAGAATTCTTGGGAGACGGAACGTTCGAACCGATGAACCTACCGAACACGTGGACACGAAGATTCTGGAGACTCTAGTCGAGCTGAACGCGGGAGAGAAGCTGCCCTTGGGGCTACGAGTGGACTCATACATAGCGGTGGAGTGAGTGGTGCATGTCATTATATGGGCACACATATGAAGACCTTATTTGAACATATGCCCATATAACATCATTTATGATTCAACTTCCTGTAACGTAAACTCTTCTATTCTGTTCATTATACATGCTTTATTTGCGAACAAGAATTTGTTGCCTTTGGAGGCAGTCATGCATCTCATCTCGACCGAAGCGAGTTCACACATGTTGAGAATCACAACCGAAAAGAAGCGGGGAAGAACGGTCCTTAGTGTGGAGGGCCGGCTGTCGGGGCCCCGCGTAGCTATGTTGGAGCAGTGCTGGCGGGAGCTGAGAGCTAGCTCACCCGAGGAAAGGTTTCACGTCAACCTTTGCGGCGTGACCTTCATTGACAACGCTGGAAAGGTTTTGCTGAAGGCGATCCACAGTGAGGGTGGGCAACTCATCGCAGAGGGGTGCCTGAATCAAGCGATCGTGAAGGAGATTACATCGGAAGCGAAAGGGAGCGCCGGCGAAAAGCGGTCCAAAGGACCGAGTTTTTTCTTCTACATTTTGTTTTTCAGCTTGGTGTTTGCCGCGAAGCCTGGATTTGCCCAGGCTCCCGCGCAAGCGTCGTCGCCGAATCAAGTTTCTTCGGAACCGTTGAAATTGACACTCGAACAGTCCGTCGCGCTGGCGCTAAAACAAAACACCACGGCGCAGATTGCAATCCTAACGGCGGCTCAGGCGGAGCAGGACAAGAACATCGCGCGAGCTGGGTTGCTGCCCGATGCGACGCTGCAGGTTTCTGATTCTGCACGCCGACAAAATATTGAAACGGGTTTCGGACAGAAAATTCCTGGCATCCCACAACACTCCGGGCCGTTTCAGGTCTTCAATGCCGGCGTTGCGTTTGGCGCGCCGATTTTCGATTTGACGCTGTGGCGGAGATACCAAGCGGCCAAGGAGCTGGCCGGTGCGCAAAAGGCGACGAGCTATTCGACGCGCGAGCAGGTGATCTTGCTGGTGGTTTCCCAGTACATCGGGACGCTGCGGGCGGTCGCGAACGTGACGGCTTCAAAATCACGCGTGGAACTGGCGCAAGCACTCTACGACCAAGCCTCGGATTTGCAGAAGGAAGGCGTGGGAACTGGGATTGACACGCTGCGCGCGAACGTCGAGCTGCAAAACGAAAAGCAGTTGTTGATACAGGCGGAAAACGATCGCGATGCTTCACTTTTTGTGCTGAGCCGGCTGCTGAATCTGGAACCGCGGCAAAAGATTGAGCTTGCGGATTCGCTGAGCTTCTTTGACACGCCGCAGCCGGAAATGGATTCCAGCATTGATGCGGCTTTGGCGACGCGGCAGGAATGGAAATCGATCGAGCAGCAGATTAAGGGCGCGCAGCGCAGCAAACAGGCTTCGCAAGCGGAGCGGCTGCCTTCGCTGCGCTTTGACGGCAATTGGGCGTATCAGGGCCTCAGCTCAACCACAGGAATTCCGGTCTACACGTATCAGGCTGGAGTTGTGATGCCGCTTTTTACGGGCGGGCGGATTCACGCGGAGATTGTGAAAGCGGATCTTCAATTGAAGACGCTGGAAGAACAAAAAGCGGATTTGCGCAATTCGATCGCCCTGGATGTAAAGACGGCGCTTCTGAACCTCGAATCGGCGCGCAACGAAGTGCAAGTGGCGAATTTGGGAGTGGAGTTGGCCAAGGAAGAAGTGGATCAGGCGCGGGACCGCTTCAAAGCCGGTGTGGCGAACAACATTGAGGTGATTCAGGCGCAGGACGCGCTGGCGCGGGCGAACGACAACCAGATTGTGGCGCTGTACCGGTTCAACCAAGCGCGTGCGGATTACGCGCGCGGAATCGGGCAGATGGAGAAAGTCTACGCAAAGTAAGAGAGGGACTTCTTCAGAGAGGAAACCGGGCATGAGCATCGAAATCGAAGTCGGACTGGAAAACGCGACAAAAGTAAGACCCAAAACGGAAGAGCTGCGGCTTGAAGAGGAGATCGCGGCGCCGAAGCCGAATGCAAAGCTGCGCAGGCTGCTGATTTACGGCGGGGCGGCGGTGGTTGTTCTCGTGGCGGGTCTCTTCATTTATTACTTCAACCGCGAGAGCACGGACGACGCGCAGGTGGACGGCCACATCACTCCGGTTTCGGCGAAGGTTTACGGGCGAGTGGCGGAAGTTCTGGTGGACGACAACCAGCCGGTGAAGGCGGGGCAACCGCTCGTGAAGCTGGATGCGCGCGACTATCAAGCGGCGCTGGATCAGGCAAAGGGACAGCTCGCACTGGCGGAAAGCGAAGCGCAGTCGGCGGGTGTGGATGTGCCGAGGACGCGCGAGAACACGGCGAGCGGGACTTCCAGCGCCGATGCGCAATTGAGCGGCGCGCAGGCGGACGCGATGCGGGCGGAAGTGGCGTATGACCAGTCGCGCACGTCGGACCTCGCGTGGGCGCAGGCAAATGTGGACAAGAGCCGAGCAAACGCGCTGCTGGCGCAGGCGGACTTGGCGCGGTTCAAGCCGCTGATGGAAAAGGATGAGATTTCGAAGCAGCAATTTGACGGAGCGAAAGCAAACGCGGACGCGACAGCGAGCGCTTTGAAAGCGGACCAGGAAAAGTTCACGCAAGCGCAGCACAACGTGGAGATCAGTAAGGCTCAGCTGGAGGCAGCGAAGGCACGCGTGCAACAAGCGCAGGCGGGAGTGCTCGCTGCGAAAGCAGACACAAGGCAGGTGGCGATAAAGCAGGCGGACGCGGCCGCGAAAATCGCAAAAGTTCAGCAGGCGCGTGCGGCAGTGGATGCAGCGCAGTTGAATCTCGAGTACGCGACGATCACGGCGCCTGTGGACGGCTACGTGACGCACAAGCAAGTGGAGGTCGGACAAGTTGTGCAACAGGGGCAGGGGTTGCTCGTAGTCGTGCCGCTGCACAACGTGTGGGTGACGGCGAATTTCAAAGAGACACAACTGAAAAAGATGAAGGCTGGACAAAAAGCGGAAGTGAAGGTGGATACGTACGGGAAAACATTCAGCGGACATGTGGATTCGATTGCCGGCGCAACAGGCGCTGTGCTGAGTCTGCTACCGCCGGAAAATGCGACGGGCAATTACGTGAAAGTGGTGCAGCGCGTTCCCGTGAAGATCGTACTCGATCCGATGCCACAGGAAAAAGCCGTGCTACGGCCGGGAATGAACGTGGAAGCGACGGTTGTGACGAACTAAAGAAGGGCAGCGGAACGTACTAAGAGAAGAGCGAAGAAGGCGAACGTGAAGAACAGGCTGCTTTCGAAATTGAGAATGCCCGACGGGTCGATCAACCCGTGGGTGATCGCGGTGACCGTGACGCTCGCCACGTTCATGGAAGTGCTGGACACTTCGATCGCGAACGTTGCGCTGCCGCACATTTCGGGGAGTTTGTCGGCGGGTGCGGATGAATCGACGTGGGTGCTTACTTCCTATCTCGTTTCGAACGCGATCGTACTGCCACTTTCCGGTTGGCTTTCTTCGCTGGTTGGGCGCAAGCGGTTTTACATGATGTGCGTGGCGCTGTTCACGGTGAGTTCGTTCCTGTGCGGGCTGGCTCCCAGCCTGGGCGTGCTGGTGCTGTTCCGAATCTTGCAGGGCGCGGGCGGCGGGGGGTTGCAGCCGAGCGAGCAGGCGATTTTGAACGATACGTTTCCGCTGGAGAAGCGGGGCATGGCGTTCGCGGTGTACGGAATCGCGGTGGTGGTGGCGCCGACGATTGGGCCGTGGCTAGGCGGGTGGATTACGGACAATTTTTCGTGGCGATGGATTTTCTACATCAACATTCCGGTGGGAATACTTTCGTTGCTTTTGACGTCTTTCCTGGTGAGCGATCCGCCGTACATGAAAAAGATGAAAGCGAGGGAAGGCTTCCGGGTGGACTACATCGGAATCGGTTTGATCAGCCTGGGACTTGGCAGCATGCAGATTATTTTGGACAAGGGCCAGCGGGAAGACTGGCTGGCGAGCGGATTCATACAGATCTTCATGGTGCTGATGGTGGTTGGACTCATCGCCGCGATTTTCTGGGAGTTGCGGCAGGACCACCCGGTGGTGGATTTGCGGATGTTGAAGAACCGGAATTTCGCAATCGCGACGACGGCGATGTTTTTTCTAGGCTTCGTGCTGTATTCGAGCACGGTGCTGATTCCACAGATGCTGCAGCAACTTTTGGGGTATTCGGCGGAGATGGCCGGGCTGGCGCTGTCGCCGGGCGGCGCGGTGATCATGCTGATGATGCCGGTTGTGGGGTTTTTGGTTTCGAAAGTAGATACAAGAGCACTGATCTCGTTCGGTTGCATTGTCTGCTCGATTTCGCTCTTTGTGATGGCGGGCTGGAATTTGCAGCTGGATTACCGGCACGCGGTGTACGGGCGCATGCTGCAGAGTTTCGGGCTGGCGTTTTTGTTTATCCCGATCAACGTGAGCGCCTTTGCGTACGTGCCAAAAGAATTGACGAACATGGGCACGGGAATCATCAATTTGGCGCGAAACGTCGGCGCGAGCGTGGGAATCGCGACAGTGACGACGCTGCTGGAGCGGAGAACGCAAGCGCATACGGCGCGGCTGATCGAACACGTGAATCCGTTCAGCCTGGCATATCAGAGAGTGCTGGCTGGTTTTACGGCGACGTTTTCGTCCGGAGGTTCGAGTGGGGCGGACGCAGGCGCGAGGGCGACGGGAATGGTTTACGGGCTAGTGCAGAGACAAGCCGCAATGCTCTCGTTTCTAGACAACTACAAATTGCTGGGCGTGGTTTTCCTGCTCGTGCTGCCGGTGCTGCTGCTATTGAGGAAGCCGAAGGGAGCGGTGAACGCGCCGGTGCACTGAGCGCTCGAGAAAAAGAGACGGCGTTTTCAACGAGAGAGTTTTGTTTTGAATGGGGGGACAAATGGCTACACAAGTCGCAGTGGGGTTGGAGTTGAATGAAGCGAAGCTGATCCGCGCGGGGCAGCGCGGCGATTCGCAGGCGGTGGACGTGTTGTTCAAGCGGTACCAGCGTCCGCTGTTCCAGACCGCGCTTCGCGTGCTCGGAAACGCAGAGGACGCAGAAGACGCGTTGCAGGAAGGGATGCTCAGCGCCTACCGCAACCTGAAGCGGTTTGAAGGGCGCTCGCAATTCTCCACGTGGCTGACGCGCATAGTAATCAATGCGGCGCTGATGCGGCGGCGCAGCATGAAGGCGCGGCCTGCGGTGTCGCTTGATGAGCCCGCACGCGAAGATGAATTGCCGGCCAGCGAACGGTTCGCGGACGACGGCCCGAATCCGGAACAGGTGTACGCGGGGACGGAGCTGCGCGAGATCATTGACCAAAACCTCGAGGAGCTTTCGCCGTTGCTGAAGACGGCATTTGTGCTGCGCGAAGTGCAGGGCTACTCGACCGGCGAAGCGGCGAAGACGCTCGGGGTGACGGAAAATACGCTGAAGGCGCGGCTGTGGCGCGCGCGGCATCAGCTTGCGGAACGTCTCGGCAACCGCCTGAAACGAATGAAGGACGGCATGGCAGGCGGCATGGGAGATGCGGAGTGCAGCTACTGCTAAAAAGCGAAGTAACGACGTAACGAAATAAAGAAGTAAAGACGGAAGGGCCGGCGGAAGCGCCGGCCCTTTGTTTTGGGCGAGCGGCCGAGCGTTGTTTCTTGTGTTAGAGTGTCGCGAAGTAAGTGTCCACAGTCGAATTATCGCCCTTATGGAAATTAGGAGTTTGACATGAAAAAGTTCCTTGGCTGGTTAGGAGGAATCTTAGCCACGATCATTGGCGGGTACATCCTTTTCTATTTGACGAGGGCGCCCGAGAAGATGACGGTTGAAGGAATGGTGATCGATAGTTCGTTGAACATGCCGGTTCCAAGTGCGATGGTCAGTGTGGAAATCACGTCCGTTCCGAATAATGGTCCTTTTCACGACCCCACTGACAGTAATGGTGCGTACGGGCTTGAATTGACCGGTTTGAGCAAACGCGCGAATGTTATCTTGCGAGTGGCGGCTGCAGGCTTTCGAGACGCGGCCCCTACGAATCTAGTGGTGATGCCCGGCGGCAACCGCAAGGATTTGTTCCTGACTCGGATCGCCGCTCCGCCACCACCATCCGGTTCCGGAGGCAATCCAGCAGTCGCCGTGCTGGCCCCGAAGTACATTCGGAAGGCAAATATGATGAAGGTTTACGTCAAGAAGTAACCAGCCGAACATTGGAAGGTTAGAGAGCGGGCACACAGGAATTCCATCGGCCGCAATTCTGCTAGTGTGGAAGTCAATCGACGCGGAGAAGGGGTGATGTCCGTGAACAAAACTCTCAATCTGGTCCTGATGATTCTGATGGCGGCGCTGGCGGTGGTGGAAGGCTACAACATCGTGCAAAACGGAGCAAACGCCAGAAATGTTCTTTTCTGTTTGCTGCTCACAGCGTTCGCGGTGCGCAGGCTGCTGATTCACCAGAAGCTGAGTTAAGCGTGACCATTCGTAAAGAGTAGAGGAGAGGCTGACGGCGTCGTCAGCCTCTTTGTTTTGGCGATAGGATTACCCAAGTCGAAAAGCCGCACGATTATCGAAGGCGCCGGTTATTTCCGAGGCCCTTGTTAACCATTCTCGAGGCCAGACGTTATAGCTAATGACGGGTACATCAGATTTTGCGGCGGCCGGGAACAAAGAAAGCTAAAACGGGGAGCTAACAATGTCCGAGGAGCTGCGTCAAGAGCGGTTGGCGGAGGGGTAGAGGCCAAGGATGCGGAGGAACGTGGTGGCGGGGCGTACGGCGGCGAGTGCGCTTTCGAGGGACGTGGGAGAGTTGGTCACGACGTCGAGGTAGAACTGGTATTCGAAGGGGCGGCCGTGGATGGGCCGGCTTTCGATTTTTTGCATATTGACGCCATGACGGGCAAAGGGTTCCAGAGCGGCGAGGAGCGTGCCCGGCCTGTCCGCGAGGCGAAGGGCGATGGACATTTTATTGGCTTCGGGCGAAGCGAATTGCCGGGCTTGCGCGGATGGAACGAGCAGCACAAAGCGAGTAAAGTTTTCGGGATTGTCGTGAATATTTTCGGCAAGGATGACTCCGCCATAGATAGAGGCAGCGCGACGCGCAGCGATCCCGGCGAAGGACTTATCGCCGCGGGAAAGAACTTCGCGGACGCTGCCAGCGGTATCTTCCGTGGGAACGCGTTTTAGGTGCGGATGCGCAAGGAAGAATTTTTCGCATTGCGCGAGCGCGACGGGATGAGACGAAACCGAGCGAAGATCGGCGAGCGTGGTGCCCGGACAGCCGATGAGTTGATGTTCGATGTGGAGAATGGTTTCCGCGATCATGGTGAGATCGCTTTCGACGAGCAGGTCATAAACGCGGACGACGGAGCCGGCGAGCGTGTTTTCGACTGGCGCGAGGAGTGCATCGGCGGCGCCTTCCACAATGGCGGCAAAGGCAGAATCGAACGTGGGGCGCGGAACGGTCGTGATGGATTCGCGCAGAAGCTGAATGGCGGCTGCTTCGCTGAAGGCGCCACGCTCGCCCTGGAAGGCCACGCGGGCTGACCTAAGTTTCGAAAGTGAGTCCTTGCCGTTCGTCGAATCAGATGCCAATTCGGCTCCTACTTTCGTTAGGGAGCACAAGCCGAAGCCTGCGTCACTACGGACTGCAAGTCGCAGACGGGAGTATAATGCACGGATGATTCCGAAGCGCGCTCCAGTGACCCGTCCGCAGTCCGATGAGTATGCCCCATATTACGAGAAGTACGTCTCGCTAATTACGAGCGACGACATTGTCGGCGTGCTGGAGGCGCAGCGCGTGCAGATGGCGCAGCTTTTGGGAGCGCGAAGCGAGCGCGAAGGAAATTTTCGCTATGCGCCGGATAAGTGGTCGGTGAAGGAAATCATCGGGCATGTTTGCGACGCGGAACGGATTTTTGCTTATCGTTTGCTGCGGATTGCGCGGGGAGATCAAACGCCGCTGTCGAGTTTCGAGCAGGATGATTACATCGCGACCGGAGCATTTGGCGAGCGTACGCTGGCGGACATGGCAGCGGAATTTGCAGCGGTGCGCGCGGCGACGATGGCGCTAGTGCAAAGTTTGCCGGCAGATGCTTGGAAGCGGCGCGGTACGGCGAGCAACAATCCGGTCTCGGCCCGCGCGCTGGCGTATATCATCGCCGGGCATCAAATGCACCACCAGAACATTTTGAATGAGAAGTATTTTCAAGCAATTCCGCGGGCCTGAGAAAAATCATCAGGTTTCAGTCATCCGTCTTCAGCAAAACAACTGAAAAATTAGTGGGCGGGAGCGTTGCCCGGGCCACCGACCTGGTACAGGCGCGGGATACGCGCTTCGACGGGAGGAAGCATCGGTGGAGTTGCGTGCGGTTCCGCTTGATACCAATAGGCGACAGAAAAATAGTTGTCGGAGCGCGCGTTGGCGTGTCCGTGCTCGATCGTGGCGCGCAGGGATTTGGTGAACGGGATCGGCGAATCGAGGTGAAAACGATAGACGGAAGTACGGCTGCCGGCGAGTTCGTCACCTTTGACGGGCGCTCCCATCGAGCCATAGGCGAAGGAATGTGAGCCGAAACCCCACGCACCGAGAAAATAATCTTCCGCACCAGTGCCGTTGATAGAAGGCAGCGATTCGCCATCAACGAAAAACATGTCGTCGCCCTCGCCCCACCAGTCGTTTTGGTTTTGCAGAACGGACATGGTGACGCCGACATAGTGGCCGCGGCCGGTAGCTTCGAGCCAGACATAGTTGTCTTTTCCGCCGAGATTTTTGCGATTGTTGATGCGTTCCTCGCCGTTGGATGACCAGTCGGAGGTCCAACCTTTTGCGGGCGCTTGCTGGCGGTATTGCGCATGGAAATAGAGCGTGTCTGCGGGGAGAGTCTTGATGCAGGCGCGGTAATCAATGTTGAAATAAAATGCGTCTACTTTTTCCTTGCCCTCGTTGGTGACGGTGATGTGCGCGTGTTTTTGAAACGGCATGGGGAAAAAAGAATTGAGCGCTTTGTCGGCCGCGACCGCGAGCGGGACCGATTGATACAGAAAATACTCGCCGAGGCCAAGACCGAAGAAATCCCCAACTGGAGTTTCGACGCTGGGCGTCGCCTCGCCGTCCCAATACATGCGCAGCACAAGTTTTTTCAAATGAAATTGTTCGGGCGAGGCGATGGTGATCCAAATATGAGTAATGACGCCCGGTCCGGCAACATCGAGCAGGTCGAGCGTAGCGCCCGGTGCGATCGGACGCGCATCGGCGTTTCCGCCGGAACGGTCGTAGCTCGAGACACGTTTCTGGACATAATCATGCGGCTGTGTCAGCGAAAAAAGTGATTCCGCATTGACGGAGCAACTTTGCGCGAATATTGATGAGGGGGAAAGAAGGCAGAGCGCGAGCAAGAAAAACCTGCGCATGAGCGCCTCACAAAAGGAAATTGGCAGCAGCCGGTCAGCCGGTCCGAAAGTTTAGCACTTCCGACGCGAGTGCTCAGAGAGAGATGCGCACGTCGTCCATGTAAACGCGATCGGACGGCCGTTGAGGAACAGGAGAATTTGCAAGCATCGGGGCGCGGCGCACAATCCGAAGTGGCTTGGGTTGTTCCGGTGCCGCGATTTCTTCTTGAACTCGCGACGTCGTGGAAAGGCGAGCGGCGCGCAACAGGTAAACAACCAACAGCAGCCCGCATGCCAGAACGACGGCGCCAAAAAGAATTGCGGCAATATCGGATGCGAGCGGATTGGCAATGGTACGTTCAACCAGGAAGATTCCCCAAACGACGAGGACAATCGCCAAAGGAACGAGCAATGTGCCGAATGTGTGTGGCACGTCGGCTTGTACGCGGAGAGTCTTGTGGCGGGAGCGAACTGCCCTCAAATTATTCATGGGTTTAGTCCTGGTCGGGCTTATTCGTGATCGCCAGCGGGGGGTCGAGATGCAGAAAATCAAGATAAGAGAGAACCGGAGACTTGAACTCCTTTTTCATGATGGAACCGCAGGAACAGCGAGGATTGGTTCCATCTGGCGAACTTCCCAGCTCGACCAGGACGGTGCAACCGCAATTCTGATTGATACAATGCCAGCGTTCCCCAGGATGCATGACCATGGAAAGCCTCCGTTCTTTGGCCACGCGGTCGTACAATTTCCCCGCGGGAATAAAAGATGGTGCACTATACGCATTAGTAAAACTGATTGCAAGGGGGAAGAATAATTTTCTGATAGGTAATGGGCCTAGTGGTTGCGAAAGAGGTATGTTCGCTTTAAGTTCGCCCAAGGCGCACCAAGCTGAAATCTCGAAAAAAGCGTCGCCATGACAAGATTTCCCTAATCCAATGCAACGCGCGACAGCGGCGCCTGCGGGATGCATATCCCGAAAGGCTGATTTGCTACGGCGCACTACGGCTGATAAAATTCAAAGTTTGCTGGGCTGCCGCCACTTTGGCTAGGGTAGGATGGCGCGGTTCGGCGACCTCCAGCATGAGCGGGTAACCACAAAGAAGTCCTAGAGCGAAAGTCAAACCGGGCGCAAACGCGCGCCGCGACAGGTTCCGGATCCGGCGACGGGTTCCAGCCGAAGGGAGATTCAGCGTGGCAAAGTATGATGTGGCGATTATCGGGAGCGGTCCCGGTGGGTACGTTGCGGCGATACGAGCCGGAGAGCTGGGGCTGAAAACGATTGTCGTGGAAAAGGATCCATACCTCGGCGGCACATGCCTGCATGTCGGCTGCATTCCCACGAAAGTCCTGCTGCACCACGCGGAAATCTACGACCATTTCAAGGACGCGGCGGAATACGGAATTGAAGTGAGCGGCGTGAAGTTGAACTGGGGCTCGACGCTGACGCGCAAGGACAAGATCGTCAAGAAGCACGCCAAGGGCATCGAGTTTCTCTTCAAGAAGAATAAGGTGGAGTGGGTGCAGGGCTGGGGCCGCTATGAGGGGCCGGGAAAGATTAGCGTGGAGAAAGACGGAAAGAAAACGATAGTCGAAGCGTCGAACGTCTTGATGGTCAGCGGATCGGAAGCGAAGGCGCTGCCGGGAATAGAACCGGATCACAAAACAATTCTGACGAACCGTTCCATTCTTGAGTTGCCAGAAATTCCCAAGACGCTAATTGTGGTCGGAGCCGGCGCGGTGGGCGTAGAGTTTGCATCAATTTACAACTCTTTCGGGACGCAAGTGACGATTCTGGAAGCATTGCCGCGCGTCGTGCCCGTCGAAGACGAAGAAATTTCCGCGGAGTTGGAAAAGGCGTTCAAAAAGAAAAATATCGCAATACAAACTGGTTGCATGGTGGAAAGCGTCAAGAAAGACGCGAAGGGCGTGACCGTCGCGTTCAAGGATAAGGACGGAAAGGCGCAAACGCTGCAAGCAGAGAAACTTTTGCTCGCAGTTGGCCGCATGGCGATGACAGAAGGATGCGGCCTCGAGAAATCGAAAGCGAAGGTCGAGCGCGGATTTGTTCACGTTGGGCCTTACATGGAGACCGATGAAAAGGGCTTGTATGCGATTGGCGATATCGTCGCCGGTCTGCCGCAGCTCGCGCACGCGGCCATGATGGAAGGGATTATCGCGGTGACGCACATCGCGGGCAAACCGGCGCAACAGATTCGCAAAGATCGTATTCCGAACGCCACATACTGCGAGCCGCAGATCGGTTCGATTGGGTTGACGGAAAAGCAGGCGCGCGACGCGGGCTACAAAGTAAAAACCGGGAAATTTCCGTTTGTCGGGAACAGCAAGGCGACCATACTCAACAATCATGGTGGATTCATTAAGATCGTCAGCGACGAAAAGTACGGGGAAGTGCTGGGCATTCACATCATCGGCCCGCTGGCCACCGAGATTCTGGCGGAAGCGGCCGCAGTGCTGAATCTCGAGGGCACGATCGACGACATGATGAATATGGTTCATGCGCACCCGACGGTTTGGGAAGCGATGGGCGATGGGTTCGCCAGTGTTCGGGGATTGCAGATTAACGTTTAAGAAAGTGACTCGCGCGCTCCAAGTCGATTTGGGTTTGATTCCGTACGCGGAAGCGTATGCGTTGCAGAGGAGAATTGTTGCGGCGCGAAAGCTGGGCGCGATTGAAGATGTCGTTCTCTTTTGCGAGCATCCGCATGTGATTACGCAGGGGCGCAACGGCAGAGCAGAGCATTTGCTTGCAAGCGAGCACGTGCTGCGGCAGAAGGGCGTGGGGTTTTTTGAAACGAGCCGCGGGGGCGACGTGACGTATCACGGGCCCGGGCAGATTGTGGCGTATCCAATTCTTAATCTTGGCGCAATTCGACGCGACGTTGTCTGGTATGTGCGCATGCTGGAAGAAGCGATGATTCGCGCGACGGCTGAATTCGGTATCGTCGCGGGACGCGAAGCGGGGAAGACGGGAGTTTGGGTAGGCGAAGGAAAAACTTCCGAGAAATTGGCTGCAATCGGTGTGCACATCAGCCGCTGGGTAACGTCGCATGGCCTCGCGTACAACGTCGCCACAGATCTGCGGTATTTCGATCTGATCGTGCCATGCGGGATTGCCGATCGGAAAGCGACGTCGCTCGAGAAATTGCTCGGCCGAACAATTACGGTAAATGAAGTGAAACCGAAGCTGGCAAAGTATCTCGGCGAAGTCCTTGGGTTAGAGTTGCAGGAAATTGGGCACGCAGAGTTAATGGAAAGGCTGGCAGCGGTTGAACAACCCGTCGCGGCGACGGCATAGAAGAGTTTGCAGCGGAGAATTGCATGAAGAAAGCGCTAACGCGGCAGCAGCATCTGGACCTGTATTACTACATGCGGCTGAACCGCGCTGTTGAAGACACGATGGTGAAACTGTTCCGCCAGAACAAAATTGTCGGCGGACTCTATTCAAGTTTAGGGCAGGAAGCAGTTTCCGTCGGCACGGCGTTTGCGCTAGAGAGAAAAGACTGGCTGGCGCCGATGATTCGCAACATTGGGGCGCTGCTCGTGAAGGGCGTTCCGCCGCGAGACGTCTTCATGCAGCACATGGCGAAATACGATTCGCCGACGAAAGGAAAAGATGGCACCAGCCATTTCGGTGACCTCGAAAACTTGCACATCGTTTCGCCCATCTCGATGCTTGGCGATTTGATCCCCGTGATGACCGGCGTGGCGATGGCCGGGCGCTACCTTGGTCACAAAATCGTCGCAATGACCTGGATTGGCGACGGTGGCAGCTCAACGGGCGTGTTTCATGAAGGTTTGAATTTCGCAGCGACGCAGAAAGCGCCGTTTGTGCTCGTGCTCGAGAATAATTTGTGGGCGTACTCGACGCCCGTGAGGCGCCAGGTTCCGGTAGAAAATCTCGCGGATCGCGCGAAAGCCTACGGCGTGAAAAGTTTTGTTGTGGATGGCAACGATGTCGCGGCAGTTTACACGACGGCGAAAGAGGCGGTCGATCTGGCGCGATCCGGCGAAGGGCCGATTCTGATAGAAGCAAAAACCTTCCGCCGCCTGGGCCACGCGCAGCATGATCCCGCCGAATATGTTCCCGTAGAAATGAAAAAATATTGGGAAGAGCGTGACCCCATTGCTCGGCATGAGAAGTTCCTCTTCAAAGAAAAACTCCTCGACGAAAAAGGGAAAAAGGAAATCGAGGCGAAGATCAACGCGCTGCTCGAAAAAGAGCGCGATTTTGCGGAAAAGTCGCCTTTTCCTCCGGCGGAATTTGCCGAGCACGGCGTTTATTGTACCGGCGACGATTGCCACAAGATTCGCGCAAAGTGGGAGCGGCCGGTTTCCGAGGTAACGCCACCGAAGTCGAGCGTTCCCGCGGTATGGACCGTAGAGGGCTTTGGCAGTGGCAAAGGCTCGGCCGGCAGAAGCGCGCCAATTCATTTCGGCGACACGGAAAAGCACGAACCCAGGGAAGAAGTTGCGGCGACGAATAATGGCGCGAAGAGCGCGGCGAAAAAATCCGCGAAGCCCGCAAGGAAGCAAGTTGCCGTTGCGAGAAAGGCGGGCCGCTGACCATGGCGCAAGTCACCTTTCTCGACGCGATCAAGCAAGCGATGTTTGAAGAGATGGAGCGAGACCCGACCGTCGTGCTGATCGGCGAAGAC
>JACXTT010004072.1_pt1 | contig 21924 bp, 15 predicted proteins | sample 9270951 | NCBI WGS metagenome assembly JACXTT01 (sample SAMN15532306, study PRJNA645909) | rock metagenome | isolation source: weathered quartz diorite | place: Puerto Rico | collected 2017-06-21
CTCCGCGAGGGGAGAAGGTGCGCGGAGCGCGGATGAGGGGTCTGTGCCTCACACGAAAACCGCCCCTCATCCGCCCTTCGGGCACCTTCTCCCCCGTGCGCGGGGGAGAAGGGACTATCTCAGGCTCGGACGAGGGTCGTGTCATTAGAAGGAACCTGCGGTACGAAGATCATGTCGCGCGCCTTCCGCACACGGAGGCTCATGAAGTCCTCGCGATCATCTACAATCGCGCTCGCGAAAAGGAGAACGTGCATGAAGAAAACAGGTCTATTCCTCGCAGCTCTCGCATTCTCGTCCTCGACGTTGTTCGCTGCTGTGAAGACCTATCAGGTCACCGGTCCCATCGTCTCCATGACGAACGACACGATCGTCGTGAAGAAGGGGAACGACAACTGGGAGATCGCGCGTGATGGTTCGACGAAGATCAAAGGCGAACTGAAAGTCGGCGCGAAGGTCACGATCGAGTACCGCATGTCGGCCGCGACGATCGAAGTGAAGGAAGAGAAAGCTCCCGCCAAGAAGAAGTAGCCCGCCCCGCGTTTGAGAGTGCGGACCAGCCCATCCGCACTTATCATTTCTCCATTCCATGGAACTCGCTCAGGGAACACGGCTCGGGCCGTACGAGATCGTCGCACGGCTCGGTGCCGGTGGCATGGGCGAGGTCTATCGCGCGCGCGACACTCGTCTCGATCGCAGTGTCGCCATCAAGGTCCTGCCCTCGGACCTCGCCAATGACGCACAGTTGAAACTCCGCTTCGAGCGCGAAGCGAAGGCGATCTCGCAACTCAATCATCCGCACATCTGCACGCTGTTCGACGTGGGCGATGGCTATCTCGTCATGGAGCTTCTGGAAGGGGAGACGCTGGCCGCGCGTGTCGCACGCGGGCCGATGCCGATCGCCGATGTGCTGCGCTACGGCGCGCAAATCGCGGATGCGCTGCATCGCGCGCATCGCGCGGGCATCGTGCATCGCGACCTCAAGCCGGCCAACATCATGATCACGCGCGCCGGTGCGAAGCTGCTCGACTTCGGTCTGGCGAAGCCGGCCGGCATTCAGATCAGCGCCGACGCAACGACGATGCAGGCCGCACCACTGACGGAGAAAGGTGCAATCGTCGGGACGTTTCAATACATGGCGCCCGAACAACTCGAGGGACTCGACGCCGACGCGCGCACGGACATCTTCGCGCTGGGCGCCGTGCTCTACGAGATGGCTACGGGCAAGCGCGCATTCGAGGGATCGACGAAGACATCGATCATCGCGGCAATCGTGACGTCGCAGCCGCCGCCGATCACGTCGCTGCAGCCGCTCGTTCCTGCCGGTTTCGAGCATGTCGTGCAGCAGTGTCTGGAGAAGGATCCCGAGGACCGCTGGCAATCTGCGCACGATGTCGCGAACCAGTTGCGGTGGCTCGTGTCGTCGTCGAGCGTGATTCGCGCGGCGGCGCCGGAAACCGTGACGCAATCGCGGCGCATGAAGAAACGGGCCGGCTTCATCGCGGCCGTGGCCGCGGCGGCAACCGCGGGAGGTCTCGTGTCTAACTATGCGTTGCATCGCAGCACTGCGGTGCCCCGCGTCAGTTACTTCAGCGCGTCGGGGACGGACATCATGCCCGCCGCTTCACCCGACGGAAAATCGATCGCGTTCGTCTCGGCGCGCGATGGACGGGCCCGGATCTGGATCAAGCAGATCGATGGCGGAGGCGAGGTCGCGATCACGGAAGGACCCGATTTCGCCCCCGTCTATTCGCCGGACGGCTCGACGATTCTCTTTGCGCGAGGCACACCGGCGAACGCGCTCTTCAGAGTGCCGGCAGTCGGCGGCACCGCCCAGAAGGTCGTCTCGCAAGCGTCGGAAGGTTCCTGGTCGCCCGATGGAAAACGGATTGCGTTCACCCGTTACATCGCCGGGCGCGGGACATTTCGGTTCGAAGTGTGTCTGGCCGATGTCAGCGGAGAAAACGAGAAAGTTCTCTACACGTCCCTCGGTCTTGCCGCGGCCTCTCCGCGGTTCTCTCCGAATGGCAGGACGCTCGCCGTTTCTCTGACGCCCGGTACTGCGAATGTTTCGGGTGCGATCGCACTCATCGATCTGCAAAAGGGTTCTTCGCGAACGATCGAGTTGACGGGCAGTGCAAGCTCCGTCGTCTGGCTCAGCGATGACGAAATCGTGTACGGCCATCTGGGCTCGGTCACCGGCAACGCGCAGAACACCGCGGGTGAAATCGTGCGACGCAAGCTCAGCTCCGATCGCGAGCGCGTGCTGCTGTCGTTACCGACGCTCGGCCCCATCATGGATCGCGTCGGCGCGAATGGCCTGATCGTCGAGATGCCCAACCTCCGCCAGAACATTCGCGAGATCCCGCTGAAGGGGAATGGTCCGTCGAAGTGGCGAACGCGAAGCAACAGCATCGATCGTCAACCGGCGGTCTCGCCCGATGGTGAATGGATCGTCTATTCCTCGGATCGCGGCGGAAATCTCGATATCTGGGCGGTCTCCCGCAAGACGGGTGAGACCCACCGCCTGACGGACGACCCGAAACAGGACTGGGATCCGCAATTCACCCCCGATGGCAAGCATCTGCTTTGGAGCTCGAATCGCTCGGGACATTTCGAGATCTGGATGGCGAATGCGGATGGCAGCTATCCGAAGCAGATCTCCAACGACGGATATGACGCTGAGAATCCGACGCAGGCGCGCGATGGCTCGATCTACTACTCGTCGGTGAATCCGGCGAAGGTCGGAATCTGGCAGTTACGCCTGGATGGAACCAGCCGTCAACTGGTGAAGGGGAACGTTTTTCAGCCCGAGGTATCCCCGGACGGTGAATACGTCGCGTATCACACGACGGAAAGCGATAACGAGACGGTGCACGTTCTTCGCGTCGCCGACCTGAAGGTCGCCGACTTCGCGAAAGGCATCGGTGTGAGGCAGAACGTGGTCATCGGCCGTCCGCGGTGGACCGCGGATGGCAAGTCGATCGTGTTTACCGCGAGCCGGGACGGTAAGATCGGGTTACTGCAGCAGGAGTTCGATTTCGAACGCGACACCCAGTCGACGCAGAAGCCACTGGCAGGTTTCGACGATGGGACCAGACCGGAGTCGCAGGGCATCACGCCGGATGGCTCGCTGCTGATCTCCGAGGTCGACGATCTGAACACGCTGACGATGGTGCGCGGCTTGCCGTTGAAGTAACGCCGCGGTCAAAACTCCGCGAACATCGCGCGGATCTCGTCCACGCTCATCCCCGCTCCGAGGGCCAACGACAGCGCGATGCGCGCCTTCGGTCCCGACAACCAGCCGCCGTCGATCACGCCCATATCGTGCAGTGTCTTGCCGCCGCCCGGCCCGCCGTACACCGGCACGATGCGTCCGCTGCCGCAGCGCGATACGAGCACGACCGGCACTTCCGCGGCGAGCAACTGCTCGATCGGGTCATGCCAGGCATTCGTGACGTTGCCCGCGCCGCTTCCTTCCAGCACGACGCCCGCAACCTTCGCTTCGACGCAGGCGCGAAGAAAGAGATCGCTCGCACCGGCGGCCATCTTCACGAGGTGTACGTTCGTCTCCGCGTGCGCCGGAGCGAGGTGCAGCGAACGGTCAGGCCGCCAGCGGATCCAGACGCCGCGGTCGTCGATGATGCCAACTCGTCCAACCTCGCGCGAGGCGAACGTGTCGAGCGCAGTCGTGTGTGTCTTCGTCACGTAGCGCACCGCGTGGATCTCCTCGTTGAGGACGAGGAGTGTGCCGAGGCCGCGCGAGTCTTCGTGCATGGCGACGCGCACGGCGCTGGTGAGGCTGCGCGGACCATCGAACCCCGGATCGCTCGCGTTGCGCATCGCACCGGTGATGACGACCGGCTTCTCCGAATCGATCAGCAGGTCGAGTGCGAAACCCGTCTCTTCCATCGTGTCGGTGCCGTGCGTGACGACCACGCCCGCGATGTCGACGTCGCGCAACACTTCGCGCACCATCGCCGCGATCCGCAGCATCACGTCGGGCCCGATGTTCCAGCTCTGCAGCAGTCCGAAGTCGGCCGCACGGATCTCGTCCGCGTATTGACGAAGTGACGGCGTCATGTCGACGAGCTCCGTCGCCGTGACCGCCGGGACCGCGCCGCCTGTCTTCGGATCGACGCGGCTGCCGATCGTGCCGCCCGTCGTGATGATCTGAACTGCTCGCATAATCGAGCCCGCAGCATAATGCACGTTCCATGATCCGAAAGATTCTTGCGATCGCGCTCCTCTTTCCCACGCTGACATCTCTCGCGCAATCCGCCTCCGAGCTCGACGCGCGCCGCAGGAAGCTCGCGGATCTCGCCGGCGAGATCTGGGAGGCCCGGCTCCAACGCTCGCCGGAGCTCGCAACCTCGGTTGGCGATCGCCGCTACAACGACCAGCTCACCGTTCGCTCGCTCGCCGCCATCGACGCGAATGCGAAGCAGGACCGAGCGTTTCTGGCGCGGGCCGAGGCGATCGATACGAAGGGATTCGATGAGCAGGAGGCGATCACCAGGACCGTCGTCGTCCAGCAATTGCGCGATGGCCTCGAGGAGTATCGCCTCCGCGACCACGAGATGCCGGTCTCGCAGTTTCGCGGGATCTATCTCGATCTGCCGCAACTCTCGTCGCAGGCTCCGTTCGCGAACGAGCAGGATTATGTGAACTGGATTGCGCGCATGCACCAGGTCCCGCGCGTACTCGATGAGACGGCTGCGCTGATGCGCGCCGGAATGCGCGACAAACTCGTCATCCCGAAGCTGCTGATCGAGAAGATGGAGGCGCAGATCGCGGCGCTCGGAGAGAACGCCCCGGAGCAGTCGCCGTTCGCCGAGCCGCTGGCGAAGATGCCGGCGTCGATTCCTGCCGCGCGTCAGGCAGAGTTGCGCGAGCAGCTCCTCGCCGCGATTCGCGACGAGGTCCTGCCGGCCTACGCCAGGCTCGCGAAGTTCACGCACGATGAGTACCTCCCGCACGGCCGCGAGAACATCGGCATGTGGGCATTGCCGAACGGCACGCGGCGCTATGCGAGCGCGATCCATCGCAATACGACGACGAACCTCACCGCGGAGGAGATCCATCAGATCGGCCTCCGCGAAGTGGCACGCGATGAAGAAGAGATGCGCGCGATCGCGAAGAAGCTCGGTTTCGACTCACTTGCGGCGCTGAATGAATCGATCGATAAGAACCCCGAGCTGCACGCGAAGTCACGCGAGCAGATCCTCGACATCTATCGCACGTCGATCGCCGCGATGTACGAGAAGCTGCCGCTGCTCTTCGGCCGTCTGCCGCAGCAGAAGGTCGAAGTGAAAGCGACCGAGCCGTTCCGCGAGAAGACGGCGGCGACGCAATATCGACGCGGTACGCGCGACGGCTCGCGCCCCGGCTATGTCGTGGTCGTGACGTACAAGCCCGAAGAGCGGAAGACGAACACGATGGAGGCGGTCGCGTATCACGAGGGCGTGCCGGGACATCATCTGCAGAACGCGATCGCACAGGAGCTGCCGTCGCTGCCGCCGTTGCGGCAACAGGGTTTCTTCGTCGCATTCGGCGAGGGCTGGGCGCTCTACGCCGAACGCCTCGGCAAAGAAGTCGGGTTATACAAGGATCCGTACTCTGACTATGGACGGTTGCAGAGTGACATCTTCCGCGCCGTGCGGCTCGTCGTCGACACCGGCATGCACGCGAAGCATTGGACGCGGCAGCAGGCCGTCGACTACATGCACGCGCACACCGACGCGCCGGATGTTCAGGTGCAAAGCGAGATCGATCGCTACATCGCCATCCCCGGCCAGGCGCTCGGCTACAAGATCGGCCAGCTGGAGATTCTCAAGCTGCGCGAGAAAGCGGAGCGCGAGTTAGGCCCGAAGTTCGATCTCCGCGCATTTCACGACGAGGTGTTGTCGGCCGGCTCGACGCCGCTGGATGTGCTCGATGCGCGAATCGAACGGTGGATCGGAGAGCGGAGGGGCTCGCGGTCGCGCGGAGACGAGGGCTCGCGGTAGAACCACCACCCTCGTCCGAGCTTGAGATAGTCCCTTCTCCCCCGCGCACGGGGGAGAAGGTGCCCGAAGGGCGGATGAGGGGCGGTTTTCGTGTGAGGCACAGACCCCTCATCCGCGCTCAGCGCACCTTCTCCCCTTGCGGAGGGGAGAAGGAACTAGGCATCGCCAGATTCGCTTTCATGTTCGTAAAACGGGCGCTCAGTGCCGATTCGCCACTCGCAAGGTCCAGATTCTGCATTCTGCATTCTGCTTCTATCTCCGTGATGAGGGGTCATGGTGGTCGCGCGAACGACTCCGCTATCATTGATCATGGGTCGTAGCGAGGGGGCCACTACATGAAGACGTTGCTCATCGCCGGCGGAGTGTTGTTTCTCCTGCTGGCGTTCGTGCTGTTCATCGCCGCCGTGATCGTCTTCTTCATGGCGCGCAAACGCAGCCAGCCGCAGCAGTCGGTTCCTCAACGTCCGGCTGCACCACCCCAACCACCCGCTGCACCACCACCACCGGCCGCGCCGGCAGGTGACGCGACCGTCGTGCTCGACACGCGGCGTCAGTCGTTCGGCGCTCTGCTCGCGGCGACGGGACCTCTTGCCGGCCGTTCGTTTCCGATTGATGCCGCGGGCTTCTACATCGGCCGCGACGGGACGATGTCGCAGGTCGTCATCGAATCGCCCAGCGTGTCGAAGCGCCACGTCTGGATCGGCGTGAAGGATGGCGTGGTGATGGCGATCGATCAGGGCTCGACGAACGGTACGTTTCTCAATGCTCCTGACGCCGCGATCACGCAAACGAAGCTTTCGCCCGGCGACACGCTCATCATCAGCCAGGACATTGCGCGCTTCACCTATCAGGTCTGACGATGCCCGGAAAGAAAACTCCCTTCATCCTCGCAGGCTGCGGCTGCGCAAGTTTCATTCTGTCGATGATTCTCTTCGGCGCAGCGTTCTGGTTCTCGCATCATCACAAGAGCGCCGGCGACATGGTCACGTACCACAACACACGCGATGGCCGCAGTGGTCCGCTCGCCGAGAACTATGCCGGGTTCGAACTGCAGTACCCGAGCTCGTGGCATCGCAAGCCGGACGAGCCTGACGGTCCGAACTTTCTCTCCGTCGACCACACCGTCGACGGGAAGACGTGGGAAGGCATCAACGTCGGCTATTTCCAGACCGCGGGCAGCAGGGAAGGGAACGAACTGCTCTATCCGCAATTGATCGCGCAGATCCAGAGTCAGTTCGCCGGACAGTTTCAGGGTCTGCGCAAGGTCAGCGAAGGAAAGACCGCGATCGGCTCCTATGAGGGTTACGAAGGCGTGTTCGCTGCGAGCGCGGGAGAGCTCGAAGTCTACTTCCGCGCGATCATCCTTCCGACTCCCGATGCAAAGAAAGGTGTCGCGCTGCTGTTGACCGGAACCACCGCGAGTCCCGAGCTCAAGACGGCAGAGGATCTGGGGAAGAAGGGCGAACTCCCCGAAGTGCTCGCGTCGTTTCACTTCGAGTGAACCTTACGAGACTCCGCTGAGCTCCACGTCCTCCATGAACCACTCGTCACCCAGCTTTTTCATCGAGATGTCATAGAACACCGCGCTCAGCGGCCCCCGGTAGATCGTCAAATTGAAACGAGCCGTGTTCGCGTTCGACGACACCTCGTGCAAGTGCACGTACGGGAGTCCGTCGTATCCGAGCCTCTGCTGCATCGCCTCGGCATCGCGAGCTGGCAGCGTGATCGTGGATCCGCGGTAGCCCCACCATTCGTGCAGTGTGTCGCTCACGATGACCGCGGGAGCGGCGCTGTTCATGAACATGAAGAACTGATTGATCGCTGCCGATGCGGCATCATCGCTCTCCGCCGCTGCTTGAAACTTGCCGGTGCCCAGCAATTCTGCGACGTTCGCAGGGATCTCGCGCGAATCGTCGTCGCTGATGCGCGCGCGCAGCTTCGTCTGCGAATGACCGCGCAGCCAGACTTCGACCCGATTGCCTGTGATGCGCCCTTCGAGCGCGCGCGGCTCATCGAGATCGAGTCTCACTCCGCGAATTCCCGGCAGTGAGCCGAGATACGCCGTCGCTCCGATCTGCTTGCCGTCATCGCCCGCCTTCACGATCCAGACATCATTCGCTGTGATCCAGCTCTCGTGAAAGACGACATATGGCCCGAGGCGGAGCGCCTGCGCGGCCTGGATCCAGCGGAACTGTTCCTCGAGATTTTTTTCGAGCGCGGCCTTGTCGGGAGTCTTTCCGATCAGCGACGCGAACGGTTCGATTGTTGGCGCACTCCATACTCCATGCGGTTTCTTTCGCTGCTCCGCGATCAATGCGCGAAGAGCATGCTTCGCCCCGAGTGTTGCAAGCGCGCCGAACGCTTTGCGCCGGGTCTCTTCGTCGCGGCTCGAGTCGCTGACGATCGATTCGAGAAGAGGAACGTGCGACGCGTTGCCGAGGTGGGCGAGAGCGTCGGTGAGGACGTATTGCGGCTTCCAGCGCGGCCATCCCAGCTTCGGCTGCTCGAGCGTTGCGCCGAGGCGCTTCGCGAATGAATCGGCCGCGGGTTTGTAGTCCGCTTTGATGCAGACCTCTGCGGCTGCGATCAGCGACGTCGTGCCGAGCGACGGAATCTCTTCCACGATGTACGGCAGCGCGGGGGGACCTAGCGTCTCGAGCTCGGCGATGCGATTGCGAATCGGATCGCCGCGGCCGATCGCCGTCTCGTCGCCCGAGGTCTTCGCGAGAATGCGATGCACTTCGGAGCGAACGCCGGCGAGCTTGCTCTCCGGCGGACCGGACTCGCTCGCGGAGATTGCGACGAGCTCCTCATCGGTGCGGACGTAGAGCGTTTCTCCGCCGTCGTCGATCGCGTCGACTTCCGCGAGCCCATACAGCTGTTTTTGAATGACGCCCGTTTTCCAATCGAGAAAGAGGAAGAGGTCGCGGCCGCCGCCGCGCTCGCAATCGATGAAAAGCGTTGACCCCAGCATGAGCGTGTTCTTCGGAGTGCACGGAAGTTTTCGCGTCCAGACCGGCGCACCGTCCGCTGCATTGTTGCGGCGGATCGTCGAGCTCGTGCGGTCGTCCGACATCGAGAGGACGTCGAGATCCCATGGGAGATCCATCGATACGTCCGTCTCGCCTTTCTTCGGCAGTGGTGGTCCGAGACTGCCGTCGCGGAGATTCAGCGGAAGGAACGAATCGCCGCGGTGGATACAGAGCCGATCGCCGAGTTTCTCGAAATCGATCGTGTACTCGTCATGGATCGGAATCTCCCAGCGCTTCTCCAGAGTGGCGGCGTCATAGCCCTGAACGAAACTCTGCACTCGGGGTTCGCTGCGAGTCGTGACGATGAGTGCAATGATGCCGTCCACGTTCACCGCGTTCTGGATCCACTCGTTGATCACGACCTCGGGCTGTCGCGATCCATCTTTGAGTGAAATGCGGAAAAGACGATGCGTATCTCCGACGTTATCGATCGCAATGTCGCCGAGGACCGGGGAGATGATCTGTTCTGCCCTGGACGTGGCGTACCGCGTCCCGTCGTTCACATGCAGGAGGCTGACCTGGTTTCCCTCGTTGACGAGCAGCGTGTCGCCGGCGAGCGAGAGCTCGAGTTTGGAATTCTCATCGCCAAGGTGTTCCGCCTTCCACAGCTCATGACCATCGTGAGTGTCGAGCGCGGTGACGGTGGTGCCGCCGGCGATGTAGAGGCGATCGCCCGACAACAGCTGCGCATCGATCGGACCGGGATGCCGCCAGCGCACGACCAGCGAAGGAAGATCGCGCGGTGTCTCCGCGAGAGACGTGAGTGCGACGACGGCCGCGCTCGCTGCGAGTGCCGTGATTCGTGCTATACGTTGACCCACTGAGGAATCCTTCATGAACCCTTGGACCGCGGCTCGCGCTGTCCTCATCTCGTTCGTCTTGTTGTCCAGTGTAGCGCGCGCGCAGACCATCACCGTCTACGACGACGCGCTGCAGAACAGCTTCGCGAATTACTCCTACCCGATGGCAAGCAGCAACTTCGGGAGCGGCACGCAGTTCCACAGCGGCACCAAGTCGATTTCATTTCTCGGCGACAACTTCAACGCGGTTTCGTTCGCTCATCCTTCGGGCACGTTCAGCGCCGCCTCGTATCCCGTGCTGAGACTCTGGGTGCGCGCAGGAGCGGCGAATCAGCACCTCACGGTCGACCTGCAGAACGGCGACAACAACATCGTCGCCAGCGGTTCGCTCGACTCGTATATCAGCGGCGGCGCCATGTTGAGCGGTCAGTGGGTGCAGGCGATCGTTAATCTCACGCAGGCGCCGCTCTCCTACAACGGCAGCTTCGACCGCATCGATCTGCAATGGGCCAGCAGTGGGGCCGCCAACGCCGGCGAAGAAATCTACATCGATGACGTGACCCTCGGACAGAGCGGATCGCCGTCGTCGAGTGCGATGACGATCGAGCACGACGTGACGGTCGCCTCGATGCTGAGCGATCGCTTCACGTGGCAGGACAGCAGCAATCATCCGCGCGTCGCCGTGCTCGCACACAATGACACGGCGCCCGGTCCCGATGGGGCAGTGCCGCAGGGCGGAACGCTCCGCGAGTTTCGCTATCAGCTGAGCAACGGCGCGACACGCGTGCTGACGGTCACGACGTACGGGAACTCGGGATACACCGGCTTTGGCTACGTCGTCTGTCACTCGGCAGCCGGCAATTGCGTGGGCGATGATTCTCCGCTCGGCGGTTACTACGCGGGACACTGGTCGCGCGTGTTCGAAGGGCGGCATCACGCCATCTTCCGTTTCACGCAGGACTATCCGCGCAACTGCTCGACCGACAACTCGGGATCGCACACGATTCCGGTGACGATCGACTGGCTCTTCATGACCGGCCGCGACAATCCGCTGTACGCGATCAACTACGACGTCGATCTCGCCTCGCCAGCCGTTGCGGCCGGAACGTTCTACGACGACTCGCGCGCGCCATATGGTGAATTCAACATCGATGGCGAGGGAATCCAGGCCATCGACGGCACTGCATGGGGCGATCACTACAAGTTCACGACGACCAGCGCCCCGGTCAAACTCGACAGCACGTGGGACTGGACGCAGCCGAACATCGTTCCCTACATCAAAGAGTGGCTGAACGGTCCGCTCGGCGCGGGACCTGCGTACAACCGCGACGCCACGATGGGCATCGTGCAGACGCAGAGCTTCACGATTCAGGATGCCGCGGGCGCGCGCGGCCCGCTCGTGCACGACGTCACTCCGTTCTGGACCTGGACCTCGGCCCACGGCAATGCGGGCAACGGGTACTCGATGCCGTGGCAGGACGACTGGCCCTATCAGGCCAATGCGGATTCAGTCGGTGTCGGCGTCTCGAGCAACAACGCGCGTCTCACATGGCGCACCCAGTACGGCTTCATCGGTCAAGACACGTATCCGATCAATGATGGGCCCGGCGAGGTCGTGAAAACCGCGCGTGGCTATCCGAAGAAAAGTTACTCGACGTACATCGTGATGGGCCAGCACAGTACGTTGCCCGTCGAGGCGCAGGTCACGCAGGTGGAGACCATCCAGACGGTGACGATGACGACGATCACCGGCAGTGTCGTCACGTCCGGACCTCCGGGCATCACGCGCGCGGACGCGGACTATCCGCAGCACGGCTATAACCACGTCTATGGTGCGCTTGCGTTGTCGGCGAGCGGCAATGCCGTCGATGCAAACATCGCGGTCGGTTCGGGCACGCTGAAGAATCCGTTGTTCATCATCAGCAATTACACCGGTGGAGATCCCGTCGTCATCCTCGGCGGCGTGACACTCACGGCCGATGCGGATTACTACGCGTCGCTCCGCGCATCAGCGAGCGAGCTGTGGCTCACGCTGAATGCAACTCTGACCGGGGCCACGAATCATCTGCAGATTTCCGGAGTAGCCGGCGCGCCGTCTGCACCGGTGAATCTCGCGGCAACCGCGATCACGACGACGCGCATCGATCTGAGCTGGACGAGCGTGGGCGGTGCGAACTCGTATCAGGTCGATCGCAAATCGACGTTCGATACGGACTATGCGCAGATCGCGACGCCAGTCACGAACTCATACTCCGATACGGCGGTGCTCGGAGGAAGGTCGTACATCTATCGTGTGCGCGCCGTAAACGGCGTCGGAGCGTCGGGAAACAGTTCGCCCGATCTCGCGACGACGTTCTTCTTCACGAATCCAACGCTGACCGCGGGCATGATCGTCAAGGCGGTCGATCTCTCGGAGTTACGCACGACCGTCGATTCGGTGATCAAGCTCGCATCGGGCGGCGCTGGCGCTTACACGGACGCCGCGCAGAACGGCACGCAGATCAAAGCCATCCACATCACGGAGCTTCGCTCGCAGCTCGATACCGCGCGCAACACGCTCGGCTTGTCGACGGGCGGCTTCGCGAACGCGCCGCTGACGCATGTGAAAGTCAGAGCGCTCGACTTCAACGAGCTGCGCACGCGCGTGCAGTAGTGCCTGCTTCATCAATGTCGCGCGACGTGCCGATGCGTCGTTGGCTCGAGCTCGTCGTGTGCCAGCAGGATGTCCACTTGAAACGCATTGGCGTTGGACTGAAACACCTCGATGTATTGCGCTCGCAGCGTGTCGCTGATCCCCAGCGGATAGATGCCTGTCTCCAGCATGGTCATGAACGTCTGCGTCGTACACGGCGTCGGATTGGTTACCGGCTCCGAACATGCGGCGCCCTGTCCCGTCGAACCGAGGTATTCGTTCGTCTGAAAGGCGGCGAGGGTTCCGAGATTTTTCGCCGCGTCGGTGACGGCAGACGATGCGGCCTCGCCCGGCATCAGAAAATCGAACTGCACGACGAGGCGCCCGCGCATCTTCTGGCTTGCGAGAGTGAGTAGCGGCAGATTCGCATCGGGCGGCGTCCCCTTGATCTGCGAGCCATCCTCCGCGATTGCCGGGAACGCGTTCTTCGGGATGATCGCTACGCTGAACGTCTTGTCGGGGAAATTGCTCTGAAACGCAGTCGTGATCGAATCCCACGCGGCAAGCAGTCGCGAAGGCGCATAGCCCGCCTGCTGCCAGATCGCGATCGCGTCGGAGACACAGGAGAGCCCAGTGCTCTGCGCGGTTTCAGCGGGTAAGCGGAATTCGTCGGTCGTGCGATTGATGCCGGTGAGCTTCACGAGGGTGACCGAGGAGTAGGTCCCGCTCGACTTCAGATGTGCGGCCAGTGCGGCGAGCATTTCCGCCCAGCGATTGAGGAAGACGCTGTCCCACGGCGCGGCGATCGTCTCCGAGTCGCACTTTCCGGTCGCGCCTGAGTGTGGCGAGATCGTAAACGCCAGTGGTTTCGCGCCTGCAGTGAACAGCCAGGACGGAGTGTCCGAGCCGGCAGTCACATCGAGGTCGATCTTCTTTCCGAGCGACGTCGCGAGGTGCATCCACTGATCGAGCACGTCCCACTGGAACTGACCGGCTGCGGGCTCGATCGCATTCCAGCCGATCACGATCACGATTCCGTCCATGCCCGGAACTCCGAGCGCGGACGTGATCCCGTTCACCACCGGCTTCGACAGAAGGGAGACGTCGTTGGTGTAAACGTAGATGCCGCGAAGGTCAGCGGCGAATACAGCATGCGTCGCGAGAAGCAGAGCGATCAGTACAACACTTCGCGGGGCAGGAATCGTCATCGTCGTCCTTCCCCGGGCCGCGACGAATTCTGCAGCAACCGAGCTCTCGCTTCAATAGTCCCTTCTCCCCCGCGCACGGGGGAGAAGGTGCCCGAAGGGCGGATGAGGGGCTGTTTTCGTGTGAGGCATAGACCCCTCATCCGCGCTCCGCGCACCTTCTCCCCTCGCGGAGGGGAGAAGGAACCAGGCATCGCCAGATTCGCTGTCATGTTCGTAAAGCTATCTCCCCGCCGCGTATCCATCATCACCTCACGACGCATGTGATCCTGCTACGGTGTCCCCATGAAGCGACCTGACTGGTGGTCCTGGTGGCAGGAACGAAAAGCGAAGTACGTTGTCAACGCTGAGCCCTTCCTCGACGCGGGGCGCTTCGCGTCGATCTGCGCGGGCACCGGCCTTCCCGACATTCATCAGCGCAGCACGTTCCGTTTCCGCAACGTGCGCGACGGCAGTAACCGCTTTCTCGGCCACTCGCAGAGCGGCGAGAAACCATTCGCGCGCATCTACACGCGCCTCGGGAATCCGACGACGGAGTATCTCGAGCGCGTGCTCTTCCAGCTCGAGTGCCAGCACTTGATCGACAGCGCGCTCGCGGCCGATGAGAGCGAACCGACGATCGGCAGCATGGTGCTCGGCTCGGGCATGGCCGCGATCTCGACGACGCTCCTCGCGCTGCTCGAGTCGGGCGACGGCGTCATCGCGGGTAACGTGTACGGCTGCACCGACAGTCTGCTGCGTGCGCTCTCGCGTAAGTTCGGCGTGAACGCGTACTTCGTCGACACGACGAATACCCGCGAAGTCGAGCAGTGCCTCGTCGATCATCCCGATGTCGCGGTGATCTTTCTCGAATCGCCGGAGAATCCGACGCTCGCGATGTCCGACATTCGCGCGATCGCGCGCCTTGCGGAACAGCACGGCGCGTTTCTCGTGGTCGACAACACTTTCTGCAGTGCGTATCTTCAACAGCCCTTCCGCCTCGGCGCCGACTTCGTGGTGCAGAGCACGACGAAGTACGTCAACGGCCACTCGACGTCGATCGGCGGTCACATCCTCGGTCCGTTCCGTTTCATGACGTCGGAGCTCTTCACGATGGCGAAGGATCTCGGGCCGACGCCGAGTCCGATGGACAGCTGGCTCAACTCCCTTTGCGTGCAAACGCTGCCGCAGCGGATCGATGCCGCAGTGGCGAATGCCGTCCGCATCGCCGGCTTTCTGGTGAAACACGAGTGCGTCGAGACGGTGCACTATCCGGGACTCGCGTCGCATCCGCAGCACCAGCTCATCGGGACGCAGATGCGCAACGGCGGCGCGATGATCGCGTTCGAGTTGAAGGGGGGGCAGAAGCCGGCGATCCGTCTGATGAACTACTTCGCGCGCCACGACACACCGATGGAGCTCGCCGTCAGCCTCGGCAGCGTGATCAGCTACATCGAGCATCCAGCGAGCATGACGCACAGCGTCGTCCCGCGCGAGGACAGGCTCGCGCGCGGGATCAGCGATGGGCTCGTGCGGCTCAGCGTGGGACTCGAAGGGATCGAGACGCTGCTGGGTGCGTTCGAGGTGGGATTGCAGTTCGCATACGAGTAGGAGAGCGGGCGAGACGCCCGCTCTCCACTAGAATCTCGTTTCGCTATGCGAAAGACACTCCTCGCTCTTCTCGTCACACTCGCGTTCACCGCACACGCCAACGATCTCGACGACATCCGGCGCGAGATCGCGAAGCGGCACGACGAAGCAGTCCAGCGCCTGCAGGCCTGGATCGCGCTTCCCTCCATCGCCGCGGAGAACCGCAACTATCCGGCCGGCGCCGAGTACATGGCGAAGCTGGCGAAAGAGGCCGGCTTCCAGAACGTCAACATCTTGACGACCGACGGCAAGCCGGGCGTCTTCGCCACGATGGACGTGGGCGCGCCGAAGACCGTCGGCCTCTACTTCATGTACGACGTGAAGCAGTTCGATCCCGCGGAGTGGAGCTCGCCGCCGCTCGAAGCGAAGCTCGTCGACAAGCCGAACTTCGGCAAAGTCATCGTCGGCCGCGGCGCCGTCAATCAGAAAGGTCCCGAGTCCGCGTTCCTCGCGGCACTGCATGCGATCCGCGGCGCGAACAAGAAGATGCCGGTGAATCTCGTGCTGGTCGCAGAAGGGGAGGAGGAGATCGGCTCGACGCACATCGGCCAGCTCGTGCACCGCCCCGAGGTGGAGGCCGCGCTGCGCAAGACGATCGGCGTGTTCATGCCCTCCGCGGTTCAGGATCCCGACGGCGTAGTCGTCGTCAGCCTCGGCGCCAAAGGCATCGCGGAGCTGGAGCTCGTCTCGACCGGCGAGAAGTGGGGCCGCGGTCCGTCGAAGGACATCCACTCATCGCTCAAGGCGATGATCGACAGTCCGGTGTGGCACCTCGTGAAAGCGCTCGACACGCTCGTCTCCGCGGACGGCAACACGATCACGATCGACAACTATCCGCAGCCGCGTCCGATGAGCGCGGAAGAGAAGGCGATGGTCGTCGCGGCGACGAGTGCGAAGAGCGAAGAGCAGACGATGAAGGCGTTTGGCGTTCAACACTGGATCGACGATCTGCCGTTCGAGCAGGCGCAGGAGCGGCTCGAATCGCAGCCGACAGTCAACATCGAAGGACTCGTCGCAGGCTACACAGGCCCCGGAGGCAAGACGGTGCTGCCGCATCGCGCGGTTGCGAAGATGGATCTGCGCCTCGTGCCCGACATGAAGTTGGCGGATGCGGTTGCGGCGCTGAAGGCGCATCTCGCGAAGCGCGGCTACGGCGACATCGAAGTGAATGTGACCGGCGGTTACGATCCGACGAGTACGCCGGCGAACGCGCGGCTGATTCAGGCGCAGTTCACGGTGTACAAACATTCGGGAATCAATCCAGTGCTCTGGCCGCGCAACGCGGGCTCGTATCCTGGATATGTGTTCACCGGCGAGCCGCTCAAGCTCGCGGCCGGCCACTTCGGCCTCGGCTCCGGCGGCGGGGCGCATTCGCCCGATGAGTATTACGTGATCGAGTCGACGAATCCGAAGGTGCAGGGTTATGACGGCGCAGTGATGTCGTTCGTGGAATACCTGTGGGAACTCGGGCGGTGAATGTGCGCGGGCAGGCGCACGCCAGTGGCGTGGTTTTGCGCGTACGTCGCGTACCAGGGGTGCGGAGCACCCCTGGCTAATTTCCTTGAGCGCCCCTTCCGGGGCGCGATTGTCTGCGAACTCTTATTTCCGCGCGATCATGACGCCGATGTGTACCGCCGCGTATCCCGCCACGACGGAGGTCAACACATTGACCAATCCCCACCACGCCGTGCCGATCTCCGTCAGCCGCTGCGTCTCGTACTCGAACGTCGAGAACGTCGTGTACGCGCCGACGAAGCCGGTCGCGACGAACAACCGCCAGAGCGGCGCGATCTCCATCCTCTCCGCCGCGAGCGTTGCGAAGAGTCCGAGGATGAAGCAGCCTGTGACGTTGACGATGAGAGTGCCGAGGGGAAAGCTGCGGCGCCAGAAGAGGGCGACGGCGAGATTGACTCCGTAGCGTGCGACTGCACCGAGTGCTCCGCCAGCAGCCACGACCATGAATCGGCTCACGCGCTGCAATGTATCAACCCCGGCTATACTCGTCCACGGTCCAGATGCGCAAGGCATTGGTTGCAGCGTTGCTGCTCCTGCTGCCCGCGGGTATCGCCGCGGCAGGCGGGACGCCGACTGCCTTTCGTCACATTACGAGGGAGAGCGGCCTCTCGCATCCTTCTGTCTACGGCATCGCGCAGGACAAGAGCGGCTTCCTCTGGTTCTCGACGCAGGATGGCGTCTGCCGATACGACGGCTATCGCTTCAAGCTCTTTCATCACGATCCGCGCGATGCGAAGACGCTCGCGGAGAACGATTGCGATTCGATCGTCGTCGACAACGACGGCATGGTGTGGATCGGCACCTGGGGCGGCGGCCTCGATCGTTTCGATCCGGCGACGGAGACCTTTCGACACTATCGCCGCAAGGAAGGCGATCCGCGCACGCTCGGCGACGATCGGGTGCAGACCCTGCTCCTCGATCACGGCGGCACGCTGTGGGTCGGCACATTCGCCGGAGGCTTGAGCCGCTTCGACCGCGTCACGAATTCCTTCTCGAACTTCATGCTCAGCGATAACCGCGTCTGGTCCGTTGCGGAAGACGATGCGGGCGACATCTGGGCCGGCACGGAGAACGGGCTCAATCGCGTCGATCGCGGCACAGGCGGCGTGGAGCATGTGAAGCTGCCGGGCGATGTGCCAGGAGCCGCGATCATCCGCAGCCTGGCGTTCGAGAACGGCGCGCTCTGGATCGGCACGCAGGCCGGGCTGGATCGCATGGATGTGCGCACGCGCGCCATGCAGCACTTCAGCTACGACCCGAAGAACGAGCAGAGCCTCAGCTCCAACTCGATCACCGCGATCATGAAAGATCATCGCGGCGTGCTCTGGATCGGTACGCGAGACCGCGGCCTCAATCGATTCGATGAAACGAGCGGTACCTTCACGAGCTGGGTTCACGACGAGACGCGGCCGCAGTCGATCGCAGCAAACGATGTCCGCTCGCTCTTCGAAGATCGCTCGCACAACTTATGGATTGCGACGCGCGGCGCAGGCGTCGACATCATCGATCTGAAGGAGCGGAAGTTCACCGCGCTCGTCACCGACGATCGCGATCCGAAACTGCTGCACGGCACGCGTGTGCAGTCGATCTACGAAGATCGCAATCGCATGCTCTGGATCGGTACCACCGACGCACTGCATCGCATCGATCCCGTTACGCATGCCATGACGCGCTTCATGTACGACCCGGCGAATCCGACGGCGTTGCCGGAGCGCGCCATCCAGGCGATCACCGAGGATCGCAACGGCAACATGTGGCTCGGCTTCTGGGCCGGCGGCTTCTGCCGCTTCGATCCTGCGAAAGGCGCGTGCATCGAGCACTACGGTCACGATCCGCAGGCGCTGCATCAATCGAGCAGCGATACGGTGCTCAGCGTGCTGGCCAGCCGCAACGGATTTCTCTGGATCGCCACGAATCGCGGATTGAAGCGATTCGATCCGGCGACGAAGCAGGAGATCGTCTTCCATCACGATGCGCGCAATCCAGGCTCGCTCAGCGACGACTACGTCACGACGCTCCTCGAAGACGATAGGGGTGTGCTCTGGATCGGCACCGACGATGGTGGCCTCAACTGGCTCGATCCGGCGAAGCAATCGTTCGAGCATGTCGCGGCAGGCGCGCTGATCGGCAATCGCATCCGCGCGCTCGAAGCCGATGGCAGCGGCGGACTCTGGATCGCGACGACGACCGGGCTCGATCATTTCGATCCGCGCACGCGTGCGGCGCGTCATTACACCGAGGAAAACGGGCTGACGAGCATTCACATCGAGAGCGTGTTGCGCGACAACCACGGCGATCTCTGGCTCGGCACGTATCGCGGCGTGTCGCGCCTCGATCCGCGCACGGATCGCTTTCGCAACTATCGCGCGGATGACAATGGAATTCTGCTCGACACCAACGCCCGCTTCCGCGGCGCCGACGGCCGCCTCTACCTCGGCGGCACGCACGGCTATCTCACGATCACTCCCGATGAAGTCCACGAGAATCCGTTCGTCGCGCCGGTGGTGATCACCGGCTTTCGCAAGTTCAACGCGCTGCTCCCGCTGCCTGCTTCGTATTTCACGAGCAATCCGCTGGAGCTGTCGCGGCACGACAACTTCTTCACGTTCGAGTTCGCCGCGCTCGACTTCACCTCGCCCTCTGACAATCACTACGCATACAAGCTGGAGGGGCTCGATCCCGACTGGGTCTTCGCCGGGAACAAGACCGAGGCGAGTTATACGAATGTGGCGCCGGGGAAGTATGTGTTTCGCGTTCGCGGGACGAATAGCGATGGTGTGTGGAACGAGACGGCGGCGTCGGTTCCGGTGCTGATCGAGCCGGCGATCTGGCAGACGATCTGGTTCAAAGTGCTCGTCGCTGCGCTGCTGATCGCGGTTGCGTTTCTGATTTATCGGATGCGAATTCGCGCGGTGGAGGCGAAGCGGCGCGAGCTCGAGGCGCTGGTCGTCGTGCGGACGGCGGAGCTGGCGCGGATCAATGCGATCGTCCGCTCGATCAACGCGGAGATCGATTTCGATCATCTGCAGGAGCTCATCCTCGGCATCCTGCGGACGGATGTCGATCAGGCGACGGCGCTGGTGTTCGATCCGTCGACCGGGCTGTTCCGGCTGCGTGCAGCGCTTGGTTGGGATGCGAGCGAGCTGGAAGATGTCACGATGAGCCTCGAGGAGATCGAGGAGAAGTTTCTCGCTCCGGCGCAGGAGGCGTATCCCGACATCTTCATCTTCGGCAGCGATGAGCGGCGCTCGACGCTGACCGTGCGTTTGATGGTGGCGGGACACGTCGAGGGATTTCTGATTTTCGAGAAGCGGCAGAAGGTCGACGAGTCGGCGCGCGACCTGGCGTTGATGGCCGAGCTGAAGGAGCCGATCCTCTCCGCGTTTCAGAAGGCGCGCGTGCTGCAGGATCTGGAGAAGATCAACGCGTCGAAGAACGAGTTCGTCGGGATTGCGGCGCACGATCTCCGCACGCCGCTGGGTGCAATCGCTGGTTGGGTGACGCTGGTGATCGATCGGATGCAAACGGATGTGTTCGACCGCGAGCGCGCGCTGACGCAGCTGGAGCGTGTGCGCGTCGCGGCGGAGCAGATGGAGCGGCTCATTCGCGATCTGCTCGATCTGTCGTCGATCGAATCGGGGAAGGTGGAGCTGGAGCGGAGGCCGGAGGATCTCGCGACGCTGATCGACATCAGCATTACGGGGCTGCGCGAGGCCGCGAACAAGAAAGAGATTCGCCTGGATGTCGACGGTGCGACGATCCTTCCTCCGGTGTCGATCGATGCGCTGCGCATTCGCCAGGTGATCGACAACCTGCTCAGCAACGCCATCAAATACACGCAGAACGGCGGCGAAGTGCGCGTCAGCTTCGAGACGGGCGACGGCGAAGTCATCACGCACGTTCGAGACAACGGACAGGGCTTGAGCGAGGAAGATCTGAAGACGGTCTTCCGTACGTTCCGCAAACTGAGCGCGCGGCCGACGGCCGGCGAGTCGAGCACCGGCCTCGGCCTGGCGATCGTGAAGCGCCTGGTCGAGGTCCACGGCGGCCGCGTGTGGGTGGCGAGCGAAAAGGGAAAGGGCTCGACGTTCAGCTTCTCGCTCCCGATCGCGACCGCGCCAAGACACGCGGCCCCAGCGCCGGCGCGAGTCGTAGCCACGGCGCCGTAAAGGCCGCCGGGTTCAGAGTAGATATCTACAGGTAGATGTAGATATCTATATGTAGATGGTTGCATCTACCTGTATATGCAAGGCTATCCTACTGACCTCAACGTTAGCCAGACGCAAAACCTTCACCTCCCGACCAGCATGCGGCGGCCGATGCTACGATTCCGCGGATGAGCCCGACTGTTTTTCGCGAGGGTCAATATCGTTTCTACTTCTTCTCTCTCGAGGAAGATCGCATGCACGTCCACGTCCAGTCACCCGAAGGTGAATTGAAGGTATGGCTTGAGCCGCGAATCGAACTGGCGGAGAATCACGGAGTCGCCGATCGCGAGGTCACGAAGATTCTTCGCATCGTCGAGAAACGCCATGGCGAAATTGAAGACAGGTGGCGTGAACACCACCGCCGTTGAGGTCTCGGGTATCTCGAAGCACGGCTTTTGGCTCTTCCTTGCCGGCCGGGAGCTCTTCGTGCCCTTCAAAGAATTTCCGTGGTTTGAAGATGCGCCCGTCCGCAAAATCATGAACGTTCACAGGCAAACCAAGGATCACCTTTACTGGCCAGAACTCGACATCGACCTTTCGGTTGAATCTATCGAACACCCGGAGCGATTCCCACTCCGCTTCAACCCGTCAAGCTCCAACGCTGGCTAACTCGCGGTTGCACCGGACGCGCGGCCGTTCGATGGCCCGGCGGCCGAGCCGCCTGCTTCATATCCAACGTGCACGGCGGCACGCCGGCCGCATCACGTCGGTTATCATGTGGCAGCCGGCGTGCCGCTCTGCCGCATTCAAATGTGGGCCGCGCGCCGGTGAACCGCAGGGACGTTAGACGACGAGAGAAACGAAGCATGAAACCCGGTGACGAGGCTGAACTCCGTCGTCTTTCGGAACTCCTGCGCGGCGTCGACGCGAAATTGTCTCCGAACGCTCCCGAGCGTGA
>JACXTT010004073.1_pt1 | contig 21923 bp, 19 predicted proteins | sample 9270951 | NCBI WGS metagenome assembly JACXTT01 (sample SAMN15532306, study PRJNA645909) | rock metagenome | isolation source: weathered quartz diorite | place: Puerto Rico | collected 2017-06-21
AACTTGAGAGAGCAACGCCTTAGTTTTAGTTAAAGACTCGTTCTTCCTATACCCGTATTTCTTTAAAGCGATCCCTGCTAAATGTCCTTTGGCTGGAATAGTTCCCACTTGAACTCCTAGTATCTGATAGTCATCACTAACTGCTAAAGCGATAGTAAGAGGTTTTAGCTTGGTGTGCTCTAAGGACTCCATCTCATCGAACAAGATAGTTCCGACTTTAAACTTCTGCTTAAGATGATGTTCTTTAGCTCTTTGAGAAAGCCATAAAAACTTTAAGAACACAGTCTTGTAGTTGCACTCTAGAACCCTTGCAGTTTCTCTCATGCTAACTCCAGCACAAAGAAGTTTAAAGACCTTACTGTTAAGATCAGTTCTCTTTTGATTGAAGGTGGGAGATGAAGTTCTAGTTGAAAATGATCTTCTACATCCATGGCAGTTGTACCTAGGGATATATGTTTTAGTACTTCGTTTATAGAAGTGGCCTCGTTTGGAGAAAGACTTTTCTCCACAATGGGGGCATTGGTAGTGCTTTATAGAGAGCTGAGACATTTAAAGTGAAGTCTCAGCAAGATTGAGTTCACGATGACGATACTTTAAAATTTGCCAGACGAAGAGACTGGTCCGAGTTACGCGTTGAACTCTTTGTCCTAGCACCATGTTAGTGGCGCAGTTTTTGATTATCGCGCCGTGGGACTTAATTTGACTCTGTCTTTAGAGCAGTCCGACTATTTTTTGATGGCGGGTGCGCTAGGTGTATCCGTCGTCGTCCACTGAAATGTTTTGATGATCTGATTGCACTGTTGCAAAGACGCCGTGAAGTTTTCTTTTGCATCCATGCAAGTCATGATAGCGACCTTGTCTTCATTTTTCAGAATGACCTGGCGAATTTGTTTTCCCTTAGATCGAGAAAGCAAATCCACAATTAAAGCAGGTTGCCCATTCAAAGAGAAAGCCTTTGAAGCTAGAACTTCAAAACCATAGTTCGGATAATCACGCATCCACTTGCGTGTATAAAGTTCGAGCGAGGCACTCTTTGCAACTCTGTCCGTGCGAATGCTTAAGTAACCACCTTGGGGTTTGTCCTTAGAGGCGAATCGAACGGTTTCCAAAAGTGTGGAGTCTGATTCAGAGACGGGCAGCCATGTGCTGCCATCCGTTTTCAAAGTGAATCCTTTGTGCAGGAAATAAAGACCTTTCTCTGGCGCAGTAAATGCGGAGGTGCTTGTCGCTGGATGAGGAGCGGCAAGAGCAGAGATAGGAAGTAAGAAAGAGATCAGCAAAGTCTTCACCTTTTTAGGCTAACAAGACCCTCTTTGTTTTTGCAAGTACAGAATAGGAAATGGCCTATTTCGCTGGAGTTGCAGTTGAGCGCTCTTCTAGGCAGGGCCCCAGATCCTCAGGAAGATTGACGATGTAAATTTGTTTCTTATCTTGGAAATTCCTGGCGAAAGCCATTCTTTCCTGGCGGTCATCAGAGACCACCGGATAGGTCAAAGAGTCTGCGCCTTTGAAGACAACCTGTGTGCATTTCTTTTCGATGTCATAGGATTCAATTTGGTATTGCTTATCGCCTTTGCGAAGGACGCTATAAAATAGTCGCGCCGGTGTGCGAGGAGCGAAAATCAAATCACGATAGATGCCTTCACCACCTTTAAGGGCTTCAAGTTTTTTACCCTTCATTGTGAACAACATCAAACTTTGCTCTGAAGTTTTTTTGTCTTTTTCAATTAAGGCAATCTGCTTCATATCTGGCGAAATGGTGGGAAAGCGTCGCTCTTTTTCACCTTCGGCAGAAATAAGGCTGATCAAAAGATGTTTAAGATCCATGCGATAGACGCCCATCAAATCACCACGATAAGAAGTAAAAAGAATAAAGGGCTTCGCTGGATGAGTGACAAAGACCGCTTCTGCATCAAAACCAGGTTGTTGAGTGAGGCGTAAAATCTCACTTCCGAAGCGATCACTCATGTAAAGATCAGAAGGAGGAAATTCTTTATTGATCGTTTTATTTATGAATGGACTTTCTTTGATTTCATCCGTGGTCGAAGCATACAGAATTTCTGTATCGCTGACATAACTGGGATCAAAAGCATCGCCGTCAGAAAAAGTCACGCGGCGCTCTTTATTTTTAGTCAGATCCATTTCATAGATCTGTGCTCCTTTATTGAAGGAGCGAGCGCGACTGGAGTAAAGCAGTTTGGTTCCATCCGGGGAAAAACGCGGATGTTCGTTGTCGCCTTGGAAAGTGATTTGTTTGGAACCTTTAGTTAAAAGATAATCGGGAGTCAGAAGATCCTTGGTGATGCTTAAGTGGGAACAGCCGCAAAGCAATCCCATCAAAGCTGCGATCTTCAAATTCCGTTTCATATCTCTACCTTATGCAGTACTTTTTGTAAGAGCGAAGATGGATTCACCTTCTTGAGTTCTTTCAAGTTTACCCACCGAATGTTTCGGTCGGCGAGGCTTTTTTTCTGAGTAATTTGAATAAAAATATCATGATGAGTGATGTTATGTTTAACATCATAGTCTTTGGGCTTGGTTTTTTCCATGGAGATTGCACCAGGGAAAATCCACTGGCCCTTGAGGAAGGGAGCGTAATCGTTTTCAATTAAAGCAACCTTATGGTCCTTGATCGCGACGAGTGGTTTCCAGACCCAGACCTCACTTTGTTTTCGTGGTTTTTTAAGGGGCAGTTTTTCAATAAGATTTTTGTCGCGGGCAACACAACCTTTAGACCATGGACATAACATGCACATGACTTTTTGAGGCGTGCAGACCGTGGCTCCTAATTCCATCAGTCCTTGATTCAAAGAATCAGATTGTCCGAAGGCAGCTAATTGATCTGAAAGATTTTGAAGCTCTGCACGAGCTTTGTTATTCCACCACTCTGTCTTCAAGCCGTACTTGCGTGAAAGAACACGAATAACATTGCCATCCAGAACACCCACTTTTTCGCCAAAGGCGATACTCGAAACAGCACGGGATGTATAAGGCCCAAAACCTGGAAGTTCTAAAAGTTCTGCCGCTGTTTCAGGAAATCCGTTAGATGCCAAGGCCTTCGCGGCTTTGTGCAGATTGCGTGCGCGTGAGTAATAACCTAGACCTGCCCAAGCTTCTAGGACATCTTGTTTGGGTGCTGCAGCCAAGTCTTGAACTGTCGGGAACTTTTCTAGAAATTTTTCGAAATAAGGAATGACCGCAACCACTGTGGTTTGCTGCAGCATTACTTCGGAGAGCCAAATTCTATACGGATCTTTGCTTGCACGCCATGGAAGGGCCCGCTTGTTTTTTTTGTACCACTGTACCAATTCTTTATGATGCTCTTTGTGCGGGGCAGATTTGTGATCGTATTTTGCGCTCATTCGCGGTAATCTAGTCGGTAGATAAATCAGGAGTCAATATGGAATACAAACCACTGAGCGGACGCGAGTTTCCTCGATTTTCTGCGATTAAAACTTTCTTTCGTCTTCCCTATGTCGCAATTGATGCAGATTATGATGTCGGAATCTTTGGTATTCCCTATGACGGCGGTGTTTCGTACAGACCGGGAGCACGCTTTGCACCGACAAAAGTGAGAGAAGTTTCTGCTCTGGGCCGTGGCTTTCACATGACTCGCATGGAAAACTTTTTTGAGAAGCTCAAAGTGGCTGATATTGGCGATTGTCCAACAGTACCTATTGATCAAAATCAAACCTACGAGCGTATTGAAAAATTCGTGGGCGAAGTTCTTTCTCACAATAAAAAGTTTTTATCTGTGGGCGGCGACCACTCGACAACGTTGCCAGTGCTGCGTGCTCTTCGCAAAAAATATGGCAAGCCTTTGGCCTTTGTGCATTTTGATGCGCACTTGGATACATATCCAGCGGCTTGGGGTTGTGAATATCACCACGGAGCTTTCGCACGCCATGCGGTGGAAGAGGGCTTGGTGGATCCTAAAAAGATGGTACAAATTGGTATCCGCGGTCCCTTGGCGGGTGGCGATGATTTGAATTTCGTGAATAAGCATGGCATTCGTGTGATCACGGTGGACGAGATTCGCAATCAAAACATCAACGACTTCCTAAAGACATTGCCGACTTTTGATGAGACACCTACATACATCAGTTATGACATCGACAATTTGGATCCTTCGTGTGCTCCTGGGACGGGCACCCCGGTTCCAGGTGGCTTGACGACTTATGAAGTGCAAAGAATTTTCCGCGCGCTGACTATTCCAAATTTGGTGGGCGGCGATGTGGTTGAGATTTCTCCGCCATTTGATAGCAGCGACATCACGGCCCTTGCGGGGATGGATGCACTGTTTGAGATGCTTCATCTTTTCGTAAAGAAATAGGCCTATTTTTTCGGCGACAGGAATGAAAAAGTTTTTTCCACGATAAAATCAGGCTCCATGATTCCCTTGCATTTTGTGCAGGGGAGATTTGTCATGACACGCGCAAACTTTGGATGTGTTTCCGTTGCATATTCATAGTCTTTTCCGCGTTCTGTAAGTATGTGAGCCTCAAGTCCACATTGATCACATAGATAAGGAGCGATGAAAGATTCTATCTTCGCATTGTGTGGCAGAAAACCTTGGACGATGTTCACTTGGTTCACGATCACATAGGGGCATTTGCGAAGACTGACTCGGCAGCGGGGTGAAAGATTGATGGCCCAGTTGATCCAGTTTTTTACTCCGATGGAGTTGATGAAGGTGACTTTCTCCATATTAATGTCAACTTCCGTGGCTTGACTGATGTTGTAGTCAAAAATGGCAGTTTTTTCGCTGATAGGACCTTCAAGAATCAATTCATGTCGAGTGCCGTTGACTTTGGTGATCATTTCAATTTCCTCTGAACTCAACAAAGATATTAATGAGACCACATGATCATGCAAGAACGCTTCCATGGAGCTGGCCCTTTTTTCGCTCTGTGAACTCCCTGTTCATGAGTCTCTTAGGTGAGCGAACTGATCAACCATTGCTGAAGAGAGCCTGCAACATGTTGAGGCTCTTTGCGCGAACGAAGCCACCACAATGAAAGATGATTCTGTTTTAAGCTCTTTAATTTTGGGTATGAGATCTCAAACAACTCTTCAGTTTGCATTTCCTTAAGGACCGAAAGGCGAGGGACGACACTCCAACCATAGCCTTTTGTGACGGCAGAGCGAATCCCAATCATGTTATCGACGGTTACAGATATATTGGAAAGCTCTTCACTGAGATTGAGAAACTCTTGGGGATTCATATCCAGGTGGCGCACGAAGGGTTTTTCGAGCAATTTTTCTAATAGTTCGGCATCTGAAAGCTTTTTAAATTCTTTGGCCCAGCTTTTAGGAGCAATCAGAACCCACTCCTCTGGCAGAATGCGCTTGTGAGAAATAAGCGGATCTATGGGAGCCCCACAAGCTATGATGTAGTCGCACGTGCCTTCGACCAACTCTGCCTCAAAGCTGCGATGAGGTGTTAGTACCACCCAGTTATATTTATTATCGGTCGCTTTGTGAAGGCCGGCGTAATAGGGGATCACGACTTGCTCTGCGAGCCACATGCTGGTGCCAATACGCATTTGCGGTTTGGAATCGAGAAGTTTTTTTTGTGAGACTAAAGAGTCTTCGGTCCAACGATTAAGTAGATGTCCTTTAGGGGTCAGCACCCAACGACCTTTTACTTTTTCAAGAAGACCATGTTCGGCTGCAATTCTTTGCACTCGGCGCACCAAAGCTGAGGGGTCGCAATTTAAACGCGCGGCTACGTCTCTTAAAGATGAAGAGTCGCGAAACTCAAGGGCAATCAGACAATCTTCTGGGGCGATTTCAAACTTGCTCATGTTGACAATTATTAGATTCGAACCTGCAGTAAAGTCAACAGGCAAGCAATTTCATTGGCGCTATTTTGCCTGTAAGGAAGGCTTCAATGAAAATATTTTTAGTATTTACACTATTTTTTTTGGTTAGTGGTTTTTAGCTTCAATGCTAACACAGCATTTATAGGATGTACTGATGGTGAGTAATCACGGTCGTCCATGTGGTAGCACTCTGCTCCCGCCGAAACCTCCGCAATGTCTTGGAAGAAATTATCGAGTCCCATTCCACGAATGATGACACAAGTCATGGCGGTGCAAGGTTGTGCTTCTGAGATTGTCGATAACTGTTTGCAATGTGACGTTGATGTTGCAAGTTGTATTGCGAATTTTAAGTCAGATGTTCGAGCTTGAGTCGTTTGCATCTACTGCGAAAAATAAAGATTATAGAACCTATGGATGTTCACGGAGCATCCATAACGTCAAGATTGTTTGCTCAGATGACAACAGTCTTGCTGTTCGTTAAGAATCGAGGCGATGAATACACATAAGCCTGGAAACCGGAACTTTCTTGATTATCGACAATTCCTCGTGGATGAGTTGCAAAGACGACAGAAACGCAACCCAGCGTACTCTTTGCGTGCATTCTCTCGTGACTTAGGAATTGGATCCTCTCGTTTAAGTGAGATTATTAATTCTAAGGTCGGTCTGTCAGAAGATCGCGCCGTTATCATCGCTGAAAAGCTTCAGTTGGCCGATGCTGAAAAATCTTTGTTTGTGGATTTGGTACAAGGTGAACATGCTCGCAGTAGCTTAGCAAAACAGGCTGCTCTTAAGCGTGTGCGAGACCGCATGCTTCAAGCGCGAAAGATTGAAAAGGAAGACTTCAGTCTTATTTCTGATTGGTACAACCTGGCTTTGATAGAGCTTCTTAATGTTGATGGCCTTGAGCACAGTGTAGAGTCTTTTGCCAAACGTCTTGGTATTCGCGAAACGGTAATTGCAGAAACGATCGAACGTTTAAAGCATCTTGGATATATCGGAATGCGCGACGGACGATGGATTCCGACCGAGCCAGAGACAACGACTGACAAAGACATTCCTTCCATGGCCATTCGCGAATATCACCGTCAAATTCTTGATAAAGCAAAAAGTGCCATCGAAGACGTTCCCTTAGAGAAAAGGGATTTCTCTTCGGCGGTATTTGCTTTGAATAGCAAGCAATTACAGTATGCGAAGGAACGTATTCATGCCTTCCGCAGATCTCTTGTGAAGGATCTTGAAGAGATGCCAGATAAAGACGGAGTTTATTGTCTATCTTTGCAATTTTTCGAATTAACGGGAAAACAATGAAAATCTTAATTCTTCTTCTTGTAAGCTTGGTCTCGCTTCAATCATTTGCAGTTCGTGAAGTGCTGAACGGTGGAGGCGGTTGGACCAGTGATGGTCAGTACATGACTTTCTACTCCGCGAAGATTCCAGCACAACGTCAAGCTTTGGATAATGCGCAGATCCCGGGATTGTCTTATTTGTTAGATAAAGTTTTAAGTTTAAAGGTTAACGATGACGTTAAATCACAAATCTTAAAACAAATATATCCTTCTAGCGGTCGCTCTTATTACACGACTGACGCGACCAAGTTTGATCCCGATTTAAAAAAAGATTTGATGGATAAATATTCCAGAGCGATGAATGTGCCGGAAGGAAATGTTGCAGTTTACGCCACGACAGATCCTTATAGCCAAGAAACATTTTTGCTTCCAGATTTCTATAAGTTGAATCAAACTGAGCAAGCGGCCATTTTATTTCATGAGTCTTTATGGGTTCTTAACCCAAGTCTAAATTATAGTAATGTGATTATCGCGGAGCAGGCGGCCCAGGCTTATTTCGAAGCCGGAACTGTCCCTAAGAACTTTTTTAACTTCTACTATCAACTTTCAACGCTGGTGAAAGATTTGAAGCTTCCGCTCATTGCTACTTTGGAGTTTGATAGATTGAACAATAATTTATTTCCGGCCCAGGCGGGGAACAAGTTTTTGTTGAAGGATCTTTTTGGCGAAGGTTTTTTGCGTTGTATTTTGAGCTCTCGCACGGACCAGTTTCAGGCCGATATGTGGCTGGCAAAGCGCTGCACCCAGGGCTTGCTAGCAAATATCGTGAAGCTTTCAATAGCAAACCCATCGTCATTGTTTTTAAAGGCTCTTATCGACTACCTAAAGACTGATGGTTATATTGTTATTTCAACTTACGCGGCGACAAACGGTGGATATAATCCGTCGTCATTTGAGCGTTACATGGAGCAGCTCTATATTGATACGACTTCTAGCGAGAGTGACACCGTCGTTGTGAAGTTTGGAATAATAAATGATTCCGGTCGCAAAGCTGCCGAGCTGCGCTTCTATTGACCTTTGCTCCAAAAATTCTTGTGCAGCGACGGAGCACATAGAGGGCCAGCCTTTCAGGTGCTTCGTTGTCATCAATCTTGGTTGATACAAAGATAGTGTTTATGGAAACACAACCGAACGCGACAATGCCAAGAGAAGAAGCCAATCAAAGAATCGCCCAAGTGTTGCAACTTGTTGTGCACGAAATGACGTCCAGCAAAGTAGTTAACGTATCTTATGAGGCGGGCGAACAGACCACGAAATATCAAGTTGAAGTTTCTCCAGAAAAGAAGGGCCATCTTATCGGCTCGCAAGGACGAAATATTCTGGCTTTGCGAGGGCTTGTCTCTGCCATCGCCTACAACTATGGATTCCGCGCCGTTATTGACCTGGTGATTTGATTCTAAGGCCAGAAAAAGACAAAGCCCCTGGGGGACAGGGGCCTCTTCTAAAACCTATAATTTAAAAATTAAATCGGTGTGATCTCGTTCGGCGGAGTCAGACCTTTCTTTTTGATCTTCTCTACCAAAGTTGTTCTATTCAATCGCAAGAGCGCTGCTGCCTGATTGCGATTCCATCCTGTTTTTTCCAACGCCTTCAAGATCAAGGTGTTTTCGAAAGTATCCACAGCAGTGTTGAAGTCCATGCCGCTGTCAGGAATTTCCAAGTTGCCAACATCCGTTGAGACGGTTCTGCTGGATTTGTATTTTGGTGGTAAGTCGCTGATTTCGATGGAGCCGTGACCTTTAAGAATGGCCATGCGCTCAACCAAGTTTTCAAGCTCGCGAATATTTCCAGGCCAAACGTAATTGACTAAGCAGTCCAAGGCATCGGAAGCAATGCCCGTCAGACCACGACCCTTGGTCTTATTAAAGATGTCCATGAAATGGGTCAGAAGCAAAGGAATGTCAGCTTTACGTTCACGCAAAGCAGGTACAACCAAAGGAATTACGTTCAAGCGATAGAACAAGTCCTCGCGGAAGCGTCCATTATCAACAGCTTCTTCCAAGTTAATATTTGTAGCCGCGATTACGCGCACATTCACAGAAACTGTTTTTGTAGAGCCAACAGGTTCAAAACTTCTTTCCTGCAAAGCACGCAGAAGTTTCACTTGCAACGAAGGTTCAAGGTCGCCAATTTCATCTAAGAAGATAGTTCCGTTATCAGCCATTTCAAAACGGCCCACGCGGTTGGCGATGGCGCCTGTGAAAGCGCCTTTCATATGACCGAACAATTCACTCTCAAGAAGTTCAGAGGGAATAGCGCCACAGTTGATGGGAACAAAAGGACCTGAGGCACGCGGTGAATTGTAGTGAATCGCACGAGCGATCAGTTCTTTACCTGTTCCAGACTCTCCAGTAACTAAAACTGTTGAATCAGAATCAGCAACGCGTTCGATCAAACGTAAAACGCCTTGAATTTGTTCGCTAGAACCGATGATTTGATCGAATTTATATTTCTTATTCAGTTCAGAACGAAGTTGCTGATTTTCTTGCTGCAACTTCTTATGAGTCAAAGCTTTCTCGATCAAGCTCATTAGCTCTTCAAGATTGAACGGCTTTGTCACAAAGTGGAAGGCACCTTTTTGAGTTGCGCGAATTGCTGACTCGATCGTCGCGTGTCCAGTCAGAATAATTACTTCTGCTGCTGGATGAAGTGCTTTTAGATGAGTCATGAATTCAATGCCATCTCCGTCCGGGAGATTTAAATCGACGATAGCAAGATCGACCGGAACGTCGCCTTGACACAAAACTTTGGCTTCTTCGATTTTGTTGGCAGTGATGACGTTAAGACCTTTGCGATCAAGCACTCGAAAGAGTGCTGTGCGAAGAGATGACTCGTCATCTAATATAAGAACACGTTGGGTGCGCATGAACCTTCCTTCCATGGTGGGTTCTGTTCCTGGCTACTTCGACGTAAATCATCCTGCGACGATTTACACTTTGACAGCATCGAAGTGTATGCAGGTTAAAGGATAGATTGTTTTTGACTGGACTGTCAAAAAATCCGCGCCCAGATAGGCTTTCAGGACCTTAAAACTAGACGGGTGAAGGAAATTTTTGCCACGTTTTCATGCTCGGGACCTGAGAAAAACTCGAGGTCGGCCTCATGATCACGCAGGATTTGTGTGGCCACCGGAATACCTAAGCCTATGGGAAGACTCGGATTTTTTTCAGGGGTCCCATTGTCTTTGACTAAAATATGGGCACCGACTCCGACGGTGTTAGATTGCAGGCCAGCCCCGGCAGAGATTTCTATATCGATAAAGCCCTTAAAGCCTTTCTGCTGGCGAATTCGATCGTTAATACGATCTATGGAGTTTTGCAGAAGGTTCTTCAAAGCTTGAGCCAACAAATTAAGATGACCAATGACAAGGATATCATCGCTCGAAGCTGAAGTGGACCAGTGTAATTTCACTTCAATGCCTTGGGACTTCGTTTGCAATTCGACAATTTTAAAAGCACGCGTGCAAACTTCTTTCAAGCTCACATCGCCTTCCTGATCGGCGTTAGGATTGCGCGTGAAACCCAAAAGATTTTGTACGATCTCTTTGCAGCGTTGTACTCCGGCTTCCATCTCAACCACATCAGGATAAAGAGGATTGTCCAGTTTCATTTCCATTTTGATCAACTGAGTGAAAGAAAGAATTCCACCTAAAGGATTATTCAATTCATGGGCGATGGAAGAACCAATCGTTCCAAGCTCTGCCATCTTTGCTGATTCGAGGATTTGCTTTTCCATCTTCAGCTGAGCTGTGACATCGTGATAAAGATTCACATAGATCGCTGGCTTTTCAGAATCTAGGACCAAGCTTTGACTGTACACTTCAAAGGTTCTTGGCGAGGCATCTTTAGAAGTCACTCGGAAATTGGAGCCACGCTGGCAGCCCGCGCAAGGTGCCTCGCGATTGTATAAAGCTTGATAGCATTTTCTTGCCAGGACGGGATGCTCACGCTCTTTAAAGCGTTCATCGGCCGCTTTATTGGATTGAATGATGTCGTAATTGGCATCAATCAAAACAACTGGATCTGACATTGAGTTGAAAGTCGCTTCCCACTGCTCTTTTAAAGATTCAGACTCTTTCAGTTTTTGAATACGATCCAGAGCCAAGGCCACCGCTTCGGCGACACGGGTGAGGAAATCACTTTCATCGCGGTTGAACGGATGATCGGGCGCACGCAAATAGAAAATAGAGCCGACCTTTTCGTGCTGACGGAACAGTGGAACTTGCAATTGCGTGAAGCTTAATTGAGTGCTGACTTGGCGACTGAACAATTCATCTTGGGGATGAAAGAAAACGCGAATCCAAGATGTTTGAACTGTTGCCGTTAAAGAGTCATTTAAAAGTTGTTCGATCTCGCCCACGGAGCTGGCCTGATGGACTGCCATCAACGCGCCTTTGAAGCCTTCAATGCGTGAATTGGTCAGGAAAAGTTTGCGCCGGGCTTCAGTCAGAAAGCGAGTTCTTCTTTGCACACGCTCTTCAAGTTCAATTTGCAAACGCTTTAGTTTTGCGGTCTGTTCGCGAATCAAAAGAGCCAAGTTTTCATCTTGCTTTCGCTGATTGGCTTCTTCTAAAGCTGAAAAAAGATGCGACTCGAGGTCGGCATCTTGAAAGCTCGCCATCACTCGGAAGAAAGAATATTCCTGATGAAGAATGGCCAACTGGTTCGCAGAGAAATCATTGGGCACGACGGCGATAAACTGAGTCGCGGGATTAGACCGTTTGAGTTCTTCATAAAACTCGTCAAACTTTTTTCCTAAGATCAAAGTCACAGACAGGGCGACAACATTATAAGTTGAATCCTGAATCCAATGCCAAGCCTGATTCAAATCGGTCGCAACATGGGCCCCCAGCTCTTGCAGACGGGAATCCCATGGACCAATAAGCAGAAAGCTTGCTTTTAAAGTCCGCATGTCGCGATCAAATCCTTGTGATGATAAATCGTAAAGTCGGGATGGTCTTCAGGGTATTGTGCTTTTTCGCCGATGTGTTCGCCGTGGGCAAAATAACAGGTATCCGAGCCGACGCGTTTGGCATCGCGAATTTCGCTGGAAAGACGATTGCCAATGCTAAGAAGCTCTTTGGGGTGGTGGAATTCTGCTTGCAGAATATCTGTGAAGGCTATTTCTTTTTTCTCACCAATGAATCCGTTGAGAACATAAATCTTTTTAAAAAACTTTTCGATCTGCAAAGCGCGAATTTTTTCAGCCTGGGCCTCGAAAGAACCCATGGTGACGAGATATAAATTGTACTGCTCTTTAAGATGCAAAAGATTTTCTGTGGCTCCAGCCATCAACGGTAAAACCGCAGGGATGTCAGGGTTGTAGAACTCTTCTAAAGCATCATGAACGGCTTTGCCTTTGGTGTTTGTGCCATAGTGGTTGGCGATCTGAGTAAAGATCTCTGTGTGAGAATATTCCGCAGCCAGGTTGTGGCGCATCTTCATGCATTCTTCAAGGGTGCAGCGCAGGCCCGCATCGACCATGGCCTGACAAGCTCTTAGTGACGCCATCGGTACAAGCAGTCCTGAGGTATCTAGAAGGGTGTCGTCTAAATCGAAAACGATGGATTTATATTTTATCATCTAGAGACCTCCCTTCGTCAGCAACTGCTCTAAACCTTTTCTAAAGTGAGGCCACACCAGATTCAGATCAATTTGCTCTTGCTCTTCGATACAAATCACCGGGATTTGATGTTCGATCCATCCGTACTGCCCAAGGCTTCCTGGCGTTGGATAGCCGATATCCTCACGACACTCATATCCCGTTCCTGTAGCAAGAACCTCTGCGGCCTTTTGCCCAGGTTTTCCGGTGTAGACAACGCAAGGCTCCCATGAGTGAAAGTGTACTATAAGCTGTGGCTTTTCGTCCTCAATGAGTTTTACCAAAGCCTGAACTTCTGCCTCGCTCCCAGGCGAAGGGCCGGGATAATATCGAGGCGCCTTAGCTTCAGGGCTCCAATCACGGCAAGGAAAATTTCGATTGAGATCGACACCTTTGCTGTTGGTGCGCCGTTTATGAGAGTAGCCATCGGGATTGATACAAGGAATAAGAATCCAAGGACGAATTTTATCGCTCTGAGTTTTCTCATTTTCTTGAAGCCAGGTAAGAAGCTGCTGGGCCAAGTAAACGCCTTCAGGTTCGTCGCCATGAACGCCACCAATGAAGAGAATAGGCTGTTCGGAAAAACCACTTTGTGTGTGTGATTTTTTATACAGCTCGATAGGCGTCCCCGAAGATGTCGAAGCCCAAGAAGATTGGTGAAAAATGTTTCCGTGCATGACATAATTAAGCCTGTTTTTTTCAGAGAAGAAAAGCATTTAAAAGGAAGTTTGAACATGCCATCCAATTCGCCAGAAAATGCATCAGAAAAGTCAGCGGAAAAACAAATACCGAAACTGACAGTGATCGCTCTTGCAGCAGGGAAGGGGACTCGCATGAAGTCACCTCTTCCAAAAGTACTTCATCCTGTTGCTGGACGTCCTATGATCGAAAAAGTCATTCAGGCCTCAAAGCAAGCGGGCGCCACGGAAGTGCGCGTGATCGTCGGGCACGGTCAAAGTCTTGTTCGTCAAGTTGTTGAACCCATGGGCGTCTCTTGTTACGTGCAAGAGGAACAGTTGGGAACAGCGCATGCCGTTCGTTGTGCCAAACTTGAAGATGTTGAAGGCGATGTTGTTATCATGAATGGTGACCATCCTTTGATTGAGGCATCCGACATTAAGGATTTCTTAAGAATTTTCAGAGATGAAAAATGTGATCTTGCAGTGGTCACGGCAGAGCTAAAAAATCCAGGCGAATTCGGACGTATTGTTCGTAATCGCGGTGATCTTGTTGCGATCGTCGAAGCAAAAGATGCTTCGGCTGAAGCCTTGAAGATCAAAGAGATCAATACCGGTATCTATATCGCGAAGGCTTCAACCTTGGCGGAATACCTTCCTCAAATTAAAAATAACAATGCTAAAAAAGAATTTTACATCACAGATCTGATTGCTTTGTGCATTCAAGATAAATTGCGTGTGCAAGCGATCAAGGCGACGCCGAAAGTTGCAGTGGGCGTAAACAATCAGCTCGAGTTGGCGAAAGCAACAAGCCTGATCTTCAAACGCAAGGCTTTGCGTTTGATGGACGAAGGCGTGTTGATGATTGATCCACGCACGACTTATATTGAAGAATCCGTACAAGTTGGTGCAGGCACTGTCATTTATCCAAATGTATTTATGCGTGGTCGGACAAAAGTGGGTTCATTCAGCGTAATTGAATCTAACTCGTTTCTTTCTGACAGCGAAGTGGCAGACAGCGTGCAAATCCGCGCTGGCAGTTATTTAGAGGACGCAAAAGTTCACAGCAAGGCCTCTGTAGGTCCTTATGCACGTCTTCGCCCAGACACAGAGATTTGTGAAGAGGCCCATGTGGGTAACTTTGTTGAAATGAAAAAAACAAAGTTCGGAAAAAGATCTAAAGCAGGTCACTTGACTTACCTTGGCGATGCCGAGGTCGGCGAGGACGTAAACGTAGGTTGCGGAACTATAACTTGCAACTACGCTGCGGACAGAAAGAAATATAAAACGAAGATCGGTCATCGTGTTTTCGTTGGCAGTGATACACAGTTTATCGCTCCCATCGAAATCGGAGACGATGCGGTGATTGGCTCAGGCTCCACGATCACGAAGAACGTTCCGGCAAAAGCTTTGGCTGTCGCCCGTGGCAAACAATTCGTGAAAGAAAACTATGTAGTGAAGTCTGAAGAGACTGAAATCAAAGAGTAGGTGATTTATGTGTGGTATCGTCGGTTATCTAGGACCTCAAAGCCCTAAAGACATTATTATCAGCGGTCTAAAAAAACTTGAATATCGTGGTTACGATAGCGCTGGTATTGCGATCCTTGATCAAGGAAAAACCAAGCGTGTCCGTGCGCAGGGTAAGTTGAAAGCCTTGGAAGACAAACTTGTTGGTGAAAAATTTGATGGTCACTTGGGCATCGGCCATACCCGTTGGGCAACTCACGGTAAGCCTTCAGAGCGCAATGCCCATCCTCATCAAGTTCGTGGTATCAATTTGGTTCACAACGGCATTATCGAAAACTATTTGGATATCCGTGAAGATCTTTTGGCTCAAGGTGCAGACATCACTTCAGATACAGATTCTGAATTGGTGGCGCATTTGATCGCCAATGAAGTTGAAATTACAAAAGATCTTTTCAAAGCTGTGGAAAGAACCTTAGGCAAACTTCGTGGTGCATTCTCTATTCTTGTGATGTGGGAACAAGAACCAGATCGGTTGATCGCGTTTAAAGATGGCCCACCTTTGGTTGTCGGTCTTGGCGAAAAAGAAATGTTTGTCGCAAGTGACGTTCAGGCCTTGATTCAGTACACGAAAAAATTCGTTTACCTTGAAGATCGTGAAGTCGCTGACATCCGTGGCAGTGACGTGAAGTTCTTCTCTGCGAATGGTTTCCCAATTCAAAAGAAAGTTGTCGAATTGAATTGGAATCCAGAGATGGTTGAAAAGCAGGGCTTCGCACACTACATGCTTAAAGAGATTTATGAGCAACCACGTGCCGTTGCTTCGGCGATTGAACCCCATGTGAATCCAGAGACTTTCTCAGTGGCTCTGAAAAATGTCGGCTTTGGTGGCGTCTCTGTACAAAAACTGGATGAACTAGATAGCAAAGCGGACTGGGCGAAAACTCAAGAGATGTTCAAAGATATCGAACGTGTTTTCATCGTGGCTTGCGGCACTAGTTACTATGCCGGTTTGATTGGTAAATATTTATTCGAACAATTGGCGCGTGTTCCTGTTGAAGTGGATATCGCCAGTGAGTTCCGTTATCGCAATCCCGTCATTCCGCCAAAGACTTTGGTGATGACGGTTTCTCAAAGCGGTGAAACTGCGGATACTTTGGCTGCGATTCGCATGGCCAAGGAAATGGGCGCCGTCACTTTGAGTATTTGCAACGTGCGCAACTCTACGATTGATCGTGAAGCCCATGGTCACTTGTACATGAATTCAGGTCCAGAGATCGGCGTGGCATCGACAAAAGCTTTCACTAGCACGTTGGCTGTGTTGAATTGCGTAGCCATTGCTTTGGGTCGCACTCGTGGTGCTATTGACGCAAAAACAGAAACTGAACTTGTGAAATCTGTTATGGCAGTTCCAAGTCAAATGGAAGGTGTTTTGGCCTTCGATAAATACTTCGAAGAAGCAGCCTCGGGCTTGAAACTTTTCAGAGGTTTCTTGTACATGGGGCGCGGAACAAGCTATCCAATCGCCATGGAAGGAGCTTTGAAACTGAAAGAGCTCGCTTACATGCACGCAGAAGGCTACGCCGCCGGTGAAATGAAACACGGCCCCTTGGCCTTGATCGACGAACGCATGGCCATCGTGATGGTCGCGCCAACAGATCACCTTTATGAAAAAACCATCAGCAACCTCGAAGAAGCCCGCGCCCGTGGAGGAAAAATCATCTCTATCGGAACAGGCGATAACGAAAAGCTTCGCGCCATCAGCGAGTACTATTTGGCAATGCCAAAAGCTCACTGGACAACGCACGCCTTGCTATCAGTGATCCCATTGCAATTGATGTCCTACCACTTGGCCTGCAGCCTAGGATACGACGTCGACCAACCAAGAAACCTAGCAAAATCCGTAACCGTCGAATAGGTACGGACACACTTTTGGTGTCGCAATTGCGTTAAGAAAAAACCCACAACTTAAAAGGTTGTGGGTTTTTTATTTTTCAAACACGGAGAGGATGTCTTTCCAGAATTTCAATTTTCTCTTCTTGATTAGAGTCATCATGGAGCAAAGATAGTGCGGGTTATTTCCTTGTAGGTAGGGAGTCCCCACATTAAAAATGAAGTTTTAGGGACTGGAAAACAGCCTGTGTCATTGTGAGTAGATGAACAGTGTCCTATTGAACGAGCGCGACTAGCCGGCATTCATCAAATTGTAGAATGACTTTACTCGCTCCACGAATTCAACAGTCTCGTAACCACGGGCAAATCCGTATTCAAGCTTATCTGCATAACTTGGATCTGCTAACAAAGGCAGAATCTCTTTCATATGGTGCCAAGAGTAAGGATTGCGTCCCATTTGCTCTGCAAGTTTTTGAGCGTCACGAAGATGGGCATATCCAACATTGTAAGCCGCAAGAGTTAAAGCCATGCGATCTTTCGAGTTCACGAAGGTTGGCATTTTATCCATAAGATAACGAAGATACTTCGAGCCACCCCAAATACTTTGCAAAGGATCTGTGCGGTCCTCAATTTCCATATGATCGGCGGTGTCCGTCGTCAATTGCATGAGACCACGAACGCCAGTGAAACTGCAAGCCTCTGGATCCCAATGTGATTCCTGATAAGCGACTGAAGCAATCAACTGCCAAGGAAGGCCGTGTTCACCGGCAGCTTCTTTGAAAGCTTGTTTATACATCGGCAAAGTTTCATCGATGCTTTTAAAGAATTTTACGATGTCTTTCTTATCTAACTGAGCCAGCGTCGACTTATAGCGATCCATAATGCGCATCACTTCGTCTTCACGGGACGCTTGCTGATACCAAGACTGCATCAATAAAAGCAGATCCTGATTTTCTGGAGTCAAAAGCCAGCTCAAAGAATAAGGATCTGTGAGATTCGACACTTTTTCTAATTTTGCATGGAACCGGACATAGAAGTCGCCGGAAGCATTCTCGGCAATAGCGCAATCGAACTTCTTCGCATTCAAAGATTTCAACAAATCCTGGGTTTGCGGTTCGCGTCCCTGGCCAGCTTGAACTTGCACATCAATAAGCGGCGAAAGCTGTTGCAGGCGAGTAACGAAACCTTCGTAGTTGTCCTTTTTGAGAATACCTACGCTTTTTCCACTCAAGTCTTTGATGTTTTCAATGCGAGATTTTTTCTGACAATACAGACTGAGGGAAGTTTCCTCGTAAGCCGGGCCGATCAAAAAGCCGATGCGGTTTTCCGGAGTTCTTAAGCGGGCCGCAGCCACGTCTCCTTCGCCTTTCGAAAGAGCGCGGAAAACGGCTTTCTCATCGGGAAGAACTACGAATTTTATTTTCAAGTTATAGTGGTCGGCGAAGCTTTGCAGGAGGTCATGATCTATTCCTGAAGCTTCACCTTTTTTAGAATGACTATATATAAGAGGACTTTCAGTGGTGAGGATCGTGATCTCACCCTTGCTTTTAACTTTGGCTAAGCTTTCTTCTTCATTTAAGTAGATGGCGTCACAACCATTCATCATGATTGTGGTAATTGCCAAACTTCCGAAAACGGCAAACTGGCTTAGTTTCTGTCTAAATCTTAAATTCCTACTCATACTGTTCGACCTAGGTATTCCATGGGGCAGCGCGTGTGCAAGCAATAAGCGCCTTCTTGCACTCTTTAAATGTGAAAAAGGTCCGCATTTTGTAGCTTTTAAACGGTGAATCAGAAAAAAGTTCAGTAACCGCAAAGCCTTGATGCGTACGGAGAATAAAACGCCAAAGCCTCAGGTTTATGACGCGGATATGTTGAAAATGGCTCTGGGAGCGGCGTTGCGGCGAACATTCGCGTAACTTTCAGGCAACAAGGGCTCCTCAATTGACAGGGTTTTGAGGGTATTCCATCCTCTTTGAAGTCTTTCTGAGGGGGAAGTGTGACTGAATTTTCTTATGTGTTGCCACGTGGTTGGATCGAAGTTGTTGTTGGTTCTATGTTTAGTGGTAAGACCGAAGAGTTGATTCGTCGCCTTCGCCGCGCGGAATTCGCCCGCCTGCAAATCCAAGTTTTCAAACCGATCATAGATAAACGTTATAACGAGATGGCCGTGACTTCCCACGATTTGACGATGATCGATTCTTTGCCGATCGAAGACGCAGAACAAATCTGGAATCACTTAAGGCCGGGAACTAAGGTTGTTGGAATTGATGAAGGTCAGTTTTTCTCATCAAATTTAGTTCAGGTTGCTCAGGATCTTGCAGAGCGTGGATTGCGTGTGATTATCGCGGGGCTGGATACTGACTGGCAGGGAAAACCTTTTGAACCCATGCCGACCTTGATGGCCGTAGCTGAAAGTGTGACTAAACATCACGCGGTCTGCGTGGTTTGTGGGGCCCAAGCAAGTCGCACGCAAAGAACCTCTGGTGGGGACGGCCAAGTTTTGGTTGGAACTCACGATTCTTATGAAGCTCGTTGTCGCCAACACTTCAAGCCAGCGATCGATACTCCCACCCTTGATTGGAAGATCAAGCGCGAGATGGACTTAGCTTAGTGAAATAAAAAAAGGCATATAAGGTGCCTTTTTTATTATCTTTGAATCAATCTAAGATTTGGTCCAAGTCCCTAAAGCCTCGCGAGCGATGGCGATCTGTTTTTCCTTACGAATCTGTTTATCCCGTTCTTTCTCTGCCAATGAAGGGAAGAGTGCGAAATTAATATTCGTAGGTTGGAAGTGATCAGCGCGAGACTCATCAGTGATGGCCTCAAGAAGTGAACCCAATGCTGAAGCACGCGGTGGAGGATTGAAGGTTTTGTCATTCAACTTCTGATCCAAGAAACGCGACACCAATAAGCCAACGCATGTCGATTCGAAATAACCTTCGACACCTGTGATTTGTCCTGCAAAGAACAACCATGGATCATTTTTGCTTGAAAGATCTTTGTTCAATCTCTTTGGAGAATTAATAAAAAGATTTCTATGAATGCTACCCAGCTTTAAGAATTCGGCATTCTCAAGACCAGGAATCATTCTAAACACACGCACTTGTTCGGCATAGGCCATACGAGTTTGGAAGCCCACCATGTTGAAAGCAGTGCCTTCCTTGTTGTCTTGACGAAGTTGCACGACAGCCCAAGGGTAGCGACCCGTACGAGGATCATCCAAGCCAATCGGTTTCATGGGACCAAAGCGTAAAGTCTGAGGACCTCGCTCGACCATCACTTCAATCGGCATGCAGCCTTCGAAAAATTCCGTGGTCTCAAAATGTTTAGGCTCGATTTTTTTTGCGGCGGCAACTTCTTCGATGAAGCGATTGTATTCTTCTTTGTTCATCGGGCAGTTGTAGTAGTCGTCAGTCCCTTTGCCATAGCGATCCGCTTTCCAGGCAATTTCCGTATTAATGGAATCGGCATCAATGATCGGCGCAATGGCATCAAAGAAATACAAAAACTCATCACCAAAATGTTTACGCAGATCTTCCGCCAAATCGTCATGGGTCAAAGGGCCTGTAGCAACAACTGTAGGACGAGGAATATCATTTAAAGATTTTACGACATCAGTGCGCACTTCAATGCGCGGGTGATTCTTAATTTTTTCTGTGATCAAGGCAGAGAACACTTCGCGATCCATACCCAAAGCCTGTCCTGCTGGAACTGCGGACTCATGGGCCATCTTCAAAATGTGCGAACCAAGCTGTTCTGCTTCCCATTTGAGTTGGCCGGGTGCTGAAATCGGATTCAAGCTGCCAAAGGAATTTGAGCAAACCAACTCAGCGAATTTTCCGGTTTTATGCGCAGGGGTCATGGTTTTTTCACGCATTTCGAAGAGAACAACCTGATAACCCATATCAGCTAGCTGTAATGCGCATTCAGAGCCAGCTAGGCCTGCGCCGACCACAGAAATCTTTTGGGAATTTTTTTGATTTTGAGTCAAGTTGGTCGTCTTTTCTGTCATTTGTCGCTTTCCTCTGCTAGCTTAACGTCAATCGTATGGATCAAAACAATCCCAATTTTAAAAAGAAAAAGCTCACGCTCGGTTCGGAAGTACTACAAAGTCTTTTCGAAAATGGCAAGTCGCCTTTGTCAGAGCAGTTTATGCGCTGGAAGCTCTGGGCAAAGTGGGAAGAGGTTGTCGGTCCTACGATCGCGAAAAATGCAGAGCCCGTGGGCTTTCAACGAGGCACGCTTTACGTTTGGGTGCGAAACTCAACGTGGATGCAGCAGATGATTTTTATGAAGGACCCTATTCGCGACACGATCAATCAGAAATTTGAGAATAATTTTGTAAGATTTATCAAATTTACTCTCGACAGACATGATGTTCCGCAAGCTGACGATACCGCGTTTAAAAGTATGATTCAGAAAATTGCCCCGAAAGAAGGGGATTCAGAATAATCTCTGAAAAAGAAAAGGGACTCCGCAGAGTCCCGTTTTTATTATTTAAGATCGTATGATTTTGCGAGTTCTGCCGGAATATTATTATTTGTAGTGAGCAGTTTCAACATCTGTTCTGTCCAGTTGCGGAAGGGGCGGTATTGAAGGTTTACGTATTCACCGCGGAAGTTGCATTGGTCCACAGGTTTATTTTCTTCCTCTGGGATATTGAATCGAGTTTTTGAAACGATGCCCACGACATAGTCCAAGTTGAAACGTTTGACCAGGGCTGGTCCGCCAGAGTCTCCTTGGCAAATTCCTTTACCCTGAGTTTGGTCCACTGAGAAAATCTTTTTGTTAAAATCAAAATTAAGAACATTCAAATTTGTTGCTCGCAAAACACCTAGATCGCCGGGTTGACCGCGCACGCCTGTTTTTCTTCCGTAACCAGCAACCTGAACTTGCTTCAACTCTTCACCAAGAAGAACGTTTGGCAGATGAAGAATGTAAACGTTCAGGGGAAGTTCTTTTTGTAGAACCATCAAAGACAGGTCATCGTCTTTGTCTTTTTCATAACCGGGATGAATATAGGCTTTTACAACTTTCACAGGAATGATAGTCCCGTTCGAGTCGCGCAATTCAATCTGAGTGTAGTCGGCGCTGGAACCAAGACAGTGTGCCGC
>JACXTT010004074.1_pt1 | contig 21918 bp, 19 predicted proteins | sample 9270951 | NCBI WGS metagenome assembly JACXTT01 (sample SAMN15532306, study PRJNA645909) | rock metagenome | isolation source: weathered quartz diorite | place: Puerto Rico | collected 2017-06-21
CTCGCCGCCAGCGGGATGTCGCCGGGCACGGCCAGCCCGGCATCGGCGCGCGGCGCGGTTGCCTCGCCCGCCGCGCCGCGCGGCACCCATTCGGCCGGAATGCCAAGCACTTCCAGGAACTGCGCGCGGCGGTCCGTCATTCCCCTTCTCCTGGCCAGGCGCGGCGCAGCACCAGTGCATCCTCGCGCGATGCACCCACCGCCGGGTAGTAGCCCTTGCGGCGGCCGATCTCGGCAAAGCCCGCCTCGCGGTACAGCGCCAGCGCACCGACATTGGACGGGCGCACCTCCAGCAGCATCGTATACAGGCTGTGCGCATGCGACGTGGCAAGCGCGCAGGCCAGCAACTGTCGGCCAAGGCCCTGCCGCTGGCGCTGCGGGTCCACCGTGATGTTCAGCAGGTGCATTTCGTCGACCACCGGCATCAGCACGGCATAGCCGGCCAGGGCGGCGGACGGGTCGCGCAGGGTCAGGCCGATGTGGCCGGACTTGATCGAGTTCTCGAAATTGCCGCGCGTCCACGGATGGCTATAGGCGGTGACTTCGATTTCCGCCACGGCCTGCAGGTCGAGTGCGGTCATCCTCCCCAGCACCCATCCGTCCGGCAGGGCCGGCATCAGCGGCACGTCGGGCCAGGCCGAGTCGGCTTCCGCAGGCGCGGAGCGATCGATCGCGGCGCTCAAGGACGGCCTCCCGGCGTGACTTCGGCCTGGGCGGCGGCCAGTGCGGCCCGGGCCGCGGCGGCGGCCTCGCGCTCGGCGATGGTCTGGGCAACCTTGTCGCGCAGGTAGACCGGCATGGCGTCCACGGCGTCGATGGTCTCGCCACGCGCCAGCGCGCGCAGTGCGATGCTGACGGCGGCCCGCGCGTTGGGCATCGCGTCGGCGGCAATGTGGCCAGCCCGCGCCGCCGCCGGCAGGCGTTCGCCGAACACCCCGGCCGCGTTGCCGGCCAGCCAGAAATCGCCGGCCGGCAGCGCCACGGCATCCGGCGCGCCGACATGCATCGGCGTCAGCGTCGCCCACTCGCCCGCCGCGACATCCCAGCGGAATGCGCCGGCGTAGGTCTCGTCCATGCGTGCGTCCAACGCCACCAGCACGGGCATGCCAACGGGCAGGGGCGGCGCGCCCAGGCGAACGGTTTCCGCACAGGCCATCAGGGCGCTAACGGGAATCACGGGCAGGCCGGCGCCGAAGGCCAGCCCCTGCGCCACGCCGCAGGCGGTGCGCAGGCCGGTGAACGAGCCGGGGCCGGCGCCGAAGGCAATGGCGGCGCAATCGGCCAGCCGGATGCCGGCCTCGGCCAGCACCTCGCGCACGGCGGGCAGCACGCGGGCGGAGGAACGGGGACCGGTATGTTCGTGACGGGCAAAACACTCGCCCATCTCGGCCGAGGCGCCGGCGGACGCGCCGCTCGCGGCGCGTCCGAGGGCAACGGAACACCACTCGGTGGAGGTTTCTACTGCAAGAATCCAGGACATGGCGCGATTGTATCCGCTGCGGTGGCAAAGCAGAATTCGCACTGCCCCGCCGACGGCCTACGCCGTCGGATCAATCCGAGCCTTTCTTCGGTTTTTTCGAAGTCAAACACCCGCTGGCGGCGGCTATCATCGGGCCACCGATCGGCCGGCGCCGACCCGCCCGGCCACTTCAGACATTCAACAGGAGATCCCCATGAGCGACTTGCAGGCACGCTTCGACCAGGCCCAACTCGACGTCAAGACACTGACCGAGCGCCCCAACAACATGACCCTGCTGCGCCTGTACGCGCTGTTCAAGCAAGGCAGCGAAGGCGATGCGCATGGCGACAAGCCGGGCATGACCGACTTCGTGGGCCGCTACAAGTTCGAGGCCTGGGAAGCACTCAAGGGCACTGGCCAGGACGACGCGATGGAGAAATACATCGCCCTGGTGGAAGACCTGCGCAGCGGCGCCGCCAGCTGACGCGCGGCGCCAGGCCGTATCAGGCCGCCGGTCCGGCCGTCGGCCCCGACGCCGGCCGCGGCCGGATCCGCCATGCGGCCAGGATGGCGGTGGCAGTCACCAGCGCCACCGCCAGGAAGGTTTCGTCGAAGGCACGAACGCGGGCCGTCTGCGCCGCCAGGTCGCCGCCCGCGCCCAGCACCGCGCCGTGCTCGGCCAGTCGCCACTGCAGCCCCACCCCAGCCAGGCTCACGCCGATGGCCCCGCCCAGTTGCCGCAGGAAGTTGATGCAACTCGACCCTTGCGCGATCAGCGAGAAATCCACGCCCCGCATCGCCCCCAACGTCAGCGACGGCAGGATGCACCCCAGCCCGATCCGCCCGATGATCGCCCACAGCACCAGCAGCAGGTAGGGCGTGGACGCCGAGCCGGTTGCCATCAGCAGGAACGACACGGCCAGCAGCGCCAGCCCGACCGACACCAACTGGTGCGGCGCGACCCGCCCGGTCAGGCGACCGGCCACGGCAATGGTCAGCGCGAGCACCAGCCCGGCCGGCATGAGCACGATGCCGGCACGCGACGGCGTATAGGCCAACGCCAGTTGCATGTACACCGGCAGCAGGTAGGTCGAGCCGAACAGGCCCGCGCCGTAGATGAACGCCACCACCGCCCCGGCCGCGAACTGGCGGTAGCTGTAGAGCCGCATGTTCATCAGCGGATGCGCGGCACGCAACTGCCAGAGCACGAACACCGCCAACAGCGCCACGCCCAGGGCGGCCAGCCCGAGGCCGGCCGGCACGCTGTCGCGCATTTCCACCAGCCCGTTGAGCAACAGGACCGTGGCGATGCCGGCCAGCCCCAGCCCCTGCCAGTCCAGCGGCTTGCGCTCGCCCATCATCACGGAATCGACGGCCATATAGCGGCGTGCCATCCACCACGACAACAGGGTCAGCGGCACCACCACGAAGAAGATGGAGCGCCAGCCGAACGCCTCGACCAGGAAGCCGCCGAGGCTGGGGCCGATCGCCGGCGCGAGCACCACGCCAAAGCCGAACAGGCTGACCGCGCGGCCCTGCTCCCGCTCCTCGAACACGCGCAGGATCAGGATGTTGGGCAGCGGCTGCATGATGCCAGCCGCAATGCCTTCGGCCACGCGCATGGCGATCATCACGCCATAGGTGGGGGAACAGCCGCCGACCAGACCGCCCACGCCGAGCAACAGCGTGGCGCCGATGAAGGTGCGCCGCAGTCCGTAGCGGTTGAGCAGCCACGGCGTCAGCAGCATCGACAGCGTCATCGCGATCATGAAGCTGGTCGCCACCCACTGGGCACGCTCCTGTCCCAGCACGAAGTGCCGGGACAGGTCGGGAATCGCCACGTTGACGATCGTGGACGACATGATGGACGACATCGTGCCGAGCATCAGCGTCAGCAGCACCAGCCAGCGCAGCCGGTCGCCGTAGCGCGCGCGCAGCGCGGCGCGCGTCTGTCCGGCCTGGCGTTCGCCGGACAATTCCGGCCCCGCAGCTCCCTCGCTCACCCGAGCCGTCCGCTGGCGGCGATTTCGCGGATCTTGCGCACCGTGTCGAGGTCGGCCTCGTGGTAGGCGGACTTGACGATCTCGGCGTAGCGGTCGTCGCCGCTGTCGTCGACGGCCGGCATGGTGGTTTCGTAGACAAAGCGCAGCAGCAGCGCGCCGGGGCCGGGCGTTTCGATCACCATGGTCAGCGTGCCGCCGGCATGCTCGGCCGTGGCGGCCGTCTCGTAGCGCACGAGCTTGCGCGGCTCATAGATCACCCGATCGCGAATATTGGCCTTGCCGAAATGTAGTACGCGTTCGATCCAGTTGTCGCCACGGCCCACAATCTCTGCGTCGTCCAGGCCCAGGACGAACAAGTCGGGCGACTCGGCGCGCAGCACCAACCCCTGCCAGAGCTGTTCCGGCGTGAGCGGATCCAGGTTCGGATTGCTTGGATCGTTGATCTCTACCAGGTGCTCGAAACGCAACTTGAATCTCCCTTGAATGAATACTCGATATTATGAAGGCTTCATGAAGCCGCTCGCACTGAATCTTGCTGCGGCACCCGCACAACACGGCGTCCTGCTGACGTTTTCTGTTCGACTAACGCCCTCCTGGAGCCATTCATGCCCGACCCGTCGCCGGCCGACAATCTCCCGGCCTACGATCCGCGTCAGATTCTGGTTTATGCCGATTCGCTCTCCTGGGGCATCGTGCCCGGCACACGGCAGCGCCTGCCGTTCGGCGCGCGCTGGCCTGGCCGGCTGGAAATCGCGCTGAACGCCGCCGGCGACGCACCGGTCCGCGTGCTGGAGGACTGCCTGAACGGCCGCCGCACGGTCTGGGAGGATCCGTTCAAACCCGGCCGCAACGGACAACAAGGGCTGGCCCAGCGCATCGAAATGCACTCGCCGCTGGCGCTGGTGATCCTGCTGCTCGGCAGCAACGATTTCCAGTCGATGCATCCGCACAACGCCTGGCACGCCGCCCAGGGCGTGGCCGCGCTGGTGCAGACCATCCGCGGCGCGCCGATCGAGCCGGGCATGCCGGCGCCGCCCGTGCTGGTGGTGGTGCCACCGCCGATCCGCACGCCGCGCGGCCCAATTGCGCCCAAATTCGCGGGCGGCGAGGACAAGTGCGCAGGGCTTGCACAGGCGTACCGCGAGGTCTGCGACACCCTGGGCTGCGCAATGTTCGACGCCGGCTCGGTCATCCGCACGAGCGACACCGATGGCGTGCACCTGGACGCCGACGCCCACCTGGCGTTGGCGGACGCGCTGCGGCCGGTCGTGGCCGGCCTGCTGGAGCGTCAGCGCCAGGCCTGACGGGCGCCGCGTCCACGCTCGATCCTGACGCTGTTGCGAATGCATCACTCATCACTCCTGACAGCAATTGTCAGGAGGGCCGGCGCACAATGCCACGGCTGCCGGACTTGCCCGGCGGGATCGATGGCTGTCAGGAGGCCGTGATGGAATTGCTGATCAATATTGACGTCGATGACCTGGCTCGCGGCATCGGCTTTTACGAATCGGCGCTAGGGCTGCGCCTTGGCCGCAAGCTGTTCGACGGCTCGGTGGCCGAGATGCTCGGCGGCACCGCGCCGATCTACCTGCTGGCCAAGCCGCCCGGCAGCAAACCCATTTCCCGCGCCGACACTCGGCGCGACTATCGCCGCCACTGGACGCCGGTGCATCTCGACTTTGTGGTCGCTGATCTGGAGGTCGCCATCGAGCGCGCGCTGGACGCCGGCGCGGAGATCGAGGACTGGCCGCAGGATTTTGACTGGGGGCGGCAGGCCACGCTGTCGGATCCATTCGGGCATGGGCTGTGTTTCATCCAGTGGAAAGACGAAGGCTACGGACTGCGCGGCACCGCCGCTGCTGCTGGCGTGGCCATGTAACCCCTCAAGTCTTTTCCACAGGGGCTGCAACGTCGATCAGACGATTCGCAATCCGCCCCCCACTGGCGTGGGGCCTACGAGCGAGGGGGAGCCCCACCGGTCAGCCGCGCCGGCATGTGCGTCACGTGTTCTGCCCCCCTGCCGAAGGCGCGGACAAGCCCCCCGGGACTCTCCCCGCAGCGACGCCCTCGTCCTCGGGAGCCGCCAACCGCGTCGGTTCGCACCCGGGACGCGGCATTGCAGTACCTAACATTCTTACATTAATACAATATTCATCATTTTCGCGACATTGTCCCTAAGCACGGGTCGGCATCCTTGTCTCCCAGGCGGGAAACGAGCGTTACGGCTTTGCAACGTTAATGAGCTAGTCCATATCATCTACGGGCCCCTAACTGGAGATGATAGATGGACAACCTTGAAAAACTGCTTCGTGGAAACTCGCTGGCGCGCGCGGAGCGCCGTTTGCCGGAATATGTCACCCGGCGCATGCATACGCACTATGTGGAACGCATCCAGGAACTTTGCGGCGGCGACAACCCGCTGCAAGGCATGGAGCCGCCTCCCGATGCGCTGCACCTGTCAAGCAATGACTACCTGGGCCTGTTGTCGGTCAAGCAGTTGCGGCGGCACCAGGCGGGGGCCATGCTGGAAACCAGGCAGGAACTGCTGATGTCGTCGGTCTTCCTGTATGGGGAATCGCCCCAGCAGACACTGGAAAAACGGCTGGCCCACTTCATGAATGCGGAAGACGGCGTGCTGTGCCAGTCCGGCTGGGCCGCGAACGTCGGCCTGATCCAGTCGCTGGCCGGGCCGGACGTGCCCGTCTACCTCGACATGGCCGCGCATGCGTCGCTGTGGGAAGGCGCGCTGTCCGCGCAGGCCCGCGCCATACCGTTCATGCACAACCATGTCGAGCATGCCCGCTCGCAGATCGCCAAGCACGGGCCAGGCATTATCGTGGTCGATTCGGTCTACAGCACGACGGGAAGCGTCGCGCCGCTGGTCGGCATCACGGAACTGGCTGAAAGCACCGGTTGCATTCTCGTCGTCGACGAATCGCACTCGCTCGGCACGCACGGCCCCAATGGCAGCGGGCTGGTGTGCGACCTGGATCTGGCGCACCGCGTGCATTTCCGCACTGCATCATTGGCCAAGGCCTTTGCCGGCCGGGCGGGGTTCGTTACCTGCTCGACCGAATTCAAGGGCTTTTTCAGCTATGAATCGCGGCAGGCCATTTTCAGCTCCGGGCTGCTTGCTCATGAGATTGCGTGGTTCGATGCCGCACTGAATTACATTGCCGCCGCGCATGATGCGCGTGCCAGGCTGCATCGCATTACCTACCGCGTCCGGCAGGAACTGAGCGAGCTCGGCTACAACGTCTCGGACGGCACCGAGCAAATCATCGGACTGGAGGCCGGCACCGAGCCGCAGACGATCGTGCTGCGCAACGCCTTGCAGCGACGCGGCGTCTTTGGCTCCGTTTTTTGTGCGCCCGCGACACCAAAAAACCGCTCGCTCGTCCGTTTGACGCTGAACGCCAATCATACGGACACCGATATTGAAAGGCTCTTGAAAGTCTGCGCGGAGATGAGAGAAGAAGCCGACCTTGCCAACTGGTCGTCGACGCGCCGCCTGCGCCGGCAAGCCGGGAAAAAACCCGTGAGCCAGGCTTCGCAATAGGAATTTTCTGACATCACGCCCCCACACAGGAGGGTCCGCATGGATTCTCTTGTGCGCCTGCCTCATAATTTGCCAAATTCGATCCGGCACAGAAGGACTGTCTGGAGATGCTCGCCGCTTCCGCCCACACCCCTCGGGGCACGTGGGCGGGGGCTACGTCAAAGAGACATCACAATTTCCAAACGGGCTCTGAAGATTGATGCAAGATCGGCAATATATGCAAAATTGACAAAAAAGTGCCGGGCGTACCAGGCACAGGAGATCCTTCGCATGTCGATGTTGTTATCGCGTCTCAGATCCGCGTCACCGCCGAGCTTCTCGGACGCGTCGCTCGCGCGGCTGGCGAAACTGCGCTATCTCGGCATCATTGGCGTGGCCGGGCATCCGCTGTACTACTTCATCTGGACGCATATTTTCCCGCAGCCGTATGAAAACCTGCCGCTGCGGGCACTGGACACGCTACTGTTCATTCCGCTGATCTTTTCCACGCAGTTGTCCGGACATGCCTGGCTGCGGCCGTATTCATTCGTGGCCATCACGATCGGATTTCCGCTGACGTTCGTCTACCTTTACCTGATGAACGGCGGCAATCTGGTCTGGTCGGAATCGCTGCTCGGCGCGGTCATCATCCTGTTCCATCTCGGCGCCACGTTCGCCGCGCTTTCCATGCTGATCGGCGGCGGCTCCGCGCTGCTGTTCTATCTCCTGACCCAGCCGCCGTTCCTGCCGCAGGACCAGGCGCACATCCTGGAGCAAATTCCGATCCTCGGCTTCTTCGCCATTGTGATGCTGATCATCAAGCTGGACCAGGACGTGCTCTTCGACGCCAAGCAGCGCGGCATGGCTTCCGCGCTGGCCAGCGTGGCCCACGAACTGCGCACGCCGCTGGCCAGCATCCAGAGCACGCTGGCCGGCTTCGAGCGTCATTTGCCCAGGCTGATCGAGTCGCCACAGGATTCGGCGGCCATCGGCGAGCGGCTGCTTGCCGCCATGCACCGGATGCAGGTGGAGGTCAGGACCGTGCATGCGAGCATCGACCTGCTGCTCGCCAACTCCAAGGACAAGCAGTCCATCCCCCGCACGAACTTCGACCTTTCCAACTCGGTGCGCCAGACCCTTGCCGACTATCCGTTCTACGAACACGAGCCGCGTAACACGATCCAACTGAGCCTGGCGAGCGGCATCATCGTGACCGGCAACGAGGCCATGTTCCGAATGGTGCTGAACAACCTCCTGAAGAACGCTCTGCGCGCCATCGCCCGCGCGGGCCGGGGCACGATCGCCATCGAGACCACTGAGGGCGCCCGTGGCAGCGCCGTGCTGACGTTCACCGATACGGCCGAAGGCATCCGGCCCGAGGTGCTGCGGCGCATCTTCGAGCGCTTCTACACCTACCCGAGTGACTCCGGCAACGGCATCGGACTGGCGTTCTGCCGCGAAGTGCTCGAGCAATGGGGCGCCGTCATCGCCTGCCAGTCCGAGCACGGCAAGCACACGATCTTCACCGTCACCTTCCCGCCGCCCCGACCGCAGGCAGTTGCCGCGGTCGCCGCCGAGCCATCGGCCTGAGCCAGAGGACATCGCATGATTGGCATCGTTTCCCCCTCTGCCTCGTTCCTCGACAGCCTGATCTTCCTGCTCGGCGACCGCTTCCAGGTGCAGCCGCTTGGCTCGCTGGCCGAGGCCCGGGCGTATGTCTCGTTGCGCGGCCCGGGCGGCGCGACACTTGTCGTCGATCATTTCCCGCCGCTGCCGGCGACGGAGCATTTCTGCCAGGAGATCCGGCCCCATTGCTGCGCGCTGGCGCTGCTCGCCAACGAGACGCTGTCGGACACCAAGGTCGATGAATTGCGGCAGCACGCCGCCGACGCGATCCTGGATAAATCGTCGCGGCGGTTTATCGGAGACCTGGAAACCTGGCTGGCCTGGCATCGTCTCAAGCGGCTCTCGCCCACGCGACCGGGCCGGCACGCCGCATCGTAGCCCGCCGGGGCTGCCACGCACGCCCCACCTACGCCCCGCGCGCCGCGCACAAAAACCAACAACCAGATCCGCCGGGCCGCCATGCCCCAGGGGTCGTCGACGCCCCCGAGTTGTCCTGAGCCGCTGACTAGCACAGTCGGACTATTTCTCAAGACACTTCACACGTTATAGAATCCGTAACATTTTGTAAGCGCGGCATACCTTCGAGCCAAAGGTACGCCGCGCGATTGCCGCGCGGCGAGGAAACGCGCGAGTTCGTGTTTGCCGCACGAACGGATGCGGCATCCGTCGAGCCAGCTCGGGTGCCGTCGACAAAGAAATACAAACAAGACAAAAACAAGGGTTTCACCATGCAACGCAGCTCCGGGGAAGCGGCGCAAGCCATGCTTGCGCCTATCGGGTCCAGCCTGTCGGATTCGCGGCATCACACCGCGTACCGCCACCACCCAACGGATTCGACCGGGCCAAACGGCACGCGCCATGCGTGGCAACGCCTCTTCGGGTTAATCGCGGCTTGCGTCGCGCTCTGCCTTTCCGCCATGGCACCGGGACGCCGCCGGGTCGGGCAGCCCGGCACTGACTTGCGGCAAGACCTCGCGCCACGCGACAGATCCTGGCCGATGCGCCTGGCGTTCCTGCTTGCCGCGGCCTGCGCCATGCTGCTGTTCTCGGCGCCGGCCTCGGCGGCGCAGGTGTGTTCGATTTCGTTCAGCACCCCCCTCAACACGCAAAAAATCTACGTGATGTCGGAGGTCGAGCGGAGCACGTGCGATCCGACTGGGCTGGGGTTTTACACCAGTACGTCTTGCGATATCGCCCCCAACACGACGAACAAGGGCGGCACGCTGGCGGTTATTGGCGGAGCAACCGGGGAGATGACCTATACCCCGCCCAATGGCTTCAGCGGTACCGATACGGGCGCGGTGTATACCGACACGGACCTAGACGGGACCTGCGAGGCCCAACCGGTCTACATCACGGTCACCTCCTCCGGGCCGCCCACCGTGACGGGGATCTCTCCCACCTCCGGCACGACCTCCGGCGGTACCAGCGTGACGATCACCGGCACCAACCTCGCCAGTGCGACGGCGGTCAAATTCGGCGGCACCACCGCCACCGTCACCGCCAATACCGCCACCGCAATCACCGCAACGTCGCCGGCCCACGCTGCCGGCACCGTCGACATCACCGTCACCACCGGGTCCGGCACCAGCGCCACCAGCGCGTCGGACCAGTTCACCTATACGGCGGCCCCGCCAGTCGCCAACGCCGTCAGCGCCACCGTCGCCCACGGCAGCAGCAGCCCCATCACACTGAACATCACCGGCGGTGCGGCGACCAGCGTGGCGGTCAGCACGGCCGCGAGCCACGGCACGGCAACCGCCAGCGGCACGACGATCACCTACACGCCGACCGCCTCCTACTCCGGCCCGGACAGCTTTGCCTACACCGCCACCAACGGCGCGGGCACCTCGTCGCCGGCCACCGTGACCATCACGGTATCCAGCGCAACCGTCAGCTATTCGCCCGCATCGCCGAGCGCCGCCATGGTCGGTGCGGCGTACAGCCAGTCGCTCGCCGGCGCGAGCGGCGGCACCTCGCCGTATGCTTATTCGCTCGCCAGCGGCAGCTTGCCAGCAGGGCTCACCCTGAGTTCCGCCGGCACGCTGTCGGGCACGGCAAGGGCTGGCGGGAACTTCAACTTCACCGTGACGGCCACCGACAGCAGCACCGGCACCGGGCCATTCAACGCCACCAGCGGCCCGCTCACGCTGGCCGTCAACCTCCCGGCCATCGCGTTCAGCCCGGCCGGCCCCGGCCTGCCGTCCGCGACCGTCGGCACGTCCTACAGCCAGTCGATCACCGCCAGCGGCGGCACCTCGCCGTATACCTACGCGCTCGCCAGCGGCAGCTTGCCCGCAGGGCTTACCCTGAGTTCCGGCGGCACGCTGTCCGGCACGCCAACGGCCAGCGGCACCTTCCTCTTCATGGTGAGGGCCACCGACAGCAGCACCGGCACCGGCCCGTACACCAACAATACCAACTATGTGCTGACCGTTGCCGCGCCGAGCGTCTCGCTTTCGCCGGCTACGCTGCCCAACCCCGCCGTGGCGACGGCGTATAGCCAGACGGTCTCCGCCAGCGGCGGCACCGCGCCGTACACCTTCAGTGTGTCGTCGGGCAGCCTGCCCACCGGCCTGACCCTGAACGCCAGCAATGGCGCGATCTCCGGCACATCGAGCGCGGCCGGCACCTACAACTTCAGCGTCCGCGCTACCGACAGCAGCACCGGCACCGGTGCGCCCTATAGCGGCACAGTCAGCTACACGGTCACGGTCGGCACGCCGACCATTTCCGTCAGCCCTGGCACCCTGCCCGCCGGCGCCATCGCCACGCCGTACAACCAGACCGTGACCGCCAGCGGCGGCACCGGCCCCTATACCTTTTCCGTTACCGCCGGCGCCTTGGCGGCCGGCCTCAGCCTGAACCCCAGCACCGGCGTCATCAGCGGTACGCCCACGCAAAGCGGGCCGGCCAATTTCACCGTGACGGCCACCGACAGCAGCGTCGCCCCCGGGCCGTACCTCAGCAACCGCGCCTACTCGCTGTCGATCAGCGGCCCAACCCAGGCAATGAGCCCGGCAAGCGGCAGTGCCCTGAGCGGCAACGTGGGAACATCCTTCAGTCAGGCATTCACCGTGAGCGGAGGCACCGCGCCCTATCGGTTCGCCGCGCTCTCGATCGTCTCCGGCACCATGCCGACCGGGCTGTCGTTCAATACGGCCACCGGCACCTTGTCCGGCACGCCGACCAGCGCCGGCACGGTGACGTTCCACGTGACGGCTACGGACAGCTCCACCGGCTCCGGGCCCTACTCGCTGTTCGGCGCCTACACGCTGACGATTGGTGCACCGAGCGTCACGCTTTCGCCCGCCTCGCTGCCCGCTTCCACTGTGGCGACGGCCTATAGCCAGACGGTCTCCGCGAGCGGCGGTACCGCGCCCTACACCTATACCTTGACGAGCGGCAGCCTGCCCACGGGACTGACGCTGAATACGACCACCGGCGCGATCACCGGCACGCCCATGGCGGGCGGCACGTTCAACTTCACCATCACCGCGACGGATGCGAACACCTTTACCGCCAGCCGCAGCTACAGCATCACGGCGGCTGCGCCGACTGTGACCGTCGCGCCGGTGACCCTGCCTGCGGCGCAAATGGGGACGGCGTACAACCAGACCGTCAGCGCCTCCGGTGGCACCGCGCCGTACACCTTCAGCGTATCGGCGGGTGCCCTGCCCACGGGCCTGAGCCTGAATGCCAGCAGCGGCGCGATCTCTGGCACCCCGAGCGCGGCCGGCACCTACAACTTCAGCATCCGCGCCACCGACAACAGCACCGGCACCGGCGCGCCCTATAGCGGCACGGTGGCCTACACGGTCACGGTCGGTGTACTCACGCTCGGCGTGTCGCCCGCCACGCTGCCCAATCCGGCGTCCGGCATCGCCTACAACCAGGCCGTCAGCGCCAGCGGCGGTACCGCGCCCTACACCTATGCCGTGGCGAGCGGCAGCCTGCCGGCCGGCCTGAGCCTGAACCCGGCCTCCGGCGCGATCACCGGCACACCCGCCGCGCCCGGCGCCAGCACCTTCACCGTGCGCGCCACGGACAGTAGCGCGGGCACCGGCGCGCCGTACTCCGGCACGCGCAGCTACACGTTCACCATCGGCCAGGTTGTCGGCACGTCGGCAGCCTTCAGCGCCACCACGCTGTCGAATGCGCCGGTCACGATCCAGGCCACCGCCAACGCCAGCGGCGGGCCGTTCAGCGCGATCACAATCGCCGCGCCGCCGGCCAGCGGAACGGCCGTGGTCAATGGCCAGAACATCATCTATACCCCGGCGGCCACCACCGCCGGCAAGGTGACCTTTGCCTACACGCTGACCAACAGCGCCGGCACCTCCGCGCCGATCACCGTGACGATCACCGTGAATCCCGTGCCAGTCCCGGCCGCCGCTGCCAAGCAGACCACCATCAATGCCGGCCAGGCTAGCAGCATCAGCATCACCGATGGCGCGACGGGCGGCCCCTTCACCGGCGCGACCATCGTGTCGGTCATCCCCGCAGGCGCGGGCACGGCCACCATCGTCGCCGGCACCGCGCAGGCGCCGGCCTCGGCGGGCGGCGTTGCGGCCAGCAGCATGCAGGGCGGCGACAAGACGCCTGCGGCGGCACCGGCCGCGAGCTACAGCATCAGCTTCGTGCCGGCAGCCACCTTCGGCGGCGTGGCGGTCATCACCTACACGCTCAGCAATGCGGTCGCCACGTCGGTGCCGGCCGCCATCCAGATCAGCGTCACGCCGCGGCGCGATCCGTCCACCGATCCCGACGTGACCGGCCTCATCAACGCGCAGATCCAGGCGGCGCGACGCTTCGCGTCCACCCAGCTCAGCAACTACAACCAGCGGCTGGAAGCGTTGCATGGCAAGGGCCGCGCCCCTTCCACCAACGGCCTGACCGTCGTGATGCCCGGGGCCACCGAGGCGCGCTGCGAGGGCGTGATCGGCCTCGAGGCGCGTGATGCCTGCCTGCGCGGCAAGACCACCGGCGGGAACCGGCGCGGCCTCGCCGGCGGCAAGGCCGGCACGGACGGCGCGAACGCGAAGGGCGCCGACAATGGAGCCGGCCTCCCGGACCTTCCCGGCGACAACGGCAGTCCCACCACCGCCGGCACCGATCAGTCCGACCTCGCCTTCTGGATCACCGGCGCGATCGACTTCGGTTTCGCCAACGCCGGCACGCAGCGCTCGGGCTTCCGCTTCACCACCGGCGGCATCACGGCGGGCGCGGACTACCATGTGTCCGACCAGTTCTCGGTCGGCGCGGGCTTCGGCTATGGCCGCGATTCCACCGACGTCGGCTCGGCCGGCACCAAGAGCACCGGCGACAGCTACAGCCTGGCGCTGTACGGCAGCTACCGCCCGCTGCCGACGCTGTTCGTCGATGGCGTGGCGGGCTATGGCACGCTCAGCTTCGATTCGCGCCGCTGGGTGACCGATGCCAGCGAATTCGCCACCGGCAAGCGCAACGGCAGCCAGGTCTTCGCCCAGCTCTCGGCCGGCTACGAGCATCGCAGCGACGTCTGGCTGATCTCGCCATACGGGCGGCTGTCGGTGTCGGAATCGAAGCTGGACCCGTTCAGCGAATCCGGCGCGGGCCTCAACGCCCTGACCTACTTCGGGCAGACGGTCACGGCGGTGTCCGGTACCCTTGGGCTGCGCACCGAATACGCACACGCGTTCCCGTGGGGCGTGCTGCTGCCGTATGCACGGGTCGAGTACCAGCATGACTTCAACGGCCAGAGCAACGCTGGGCTGGCCTATGCCGACCTGGCCGGCGCCGGCCCGGCATACTACGTGAACGGCAACCCGTATGGCCGCGACCGCATGCAGGTGGGCCTGGGCACCCGTTTCCGCACCGGCCCGCTCACGTTCGGCCTCGACTACAACGTGATGTTCGGCATGGGCGGGCTGCAGCAGGGCGTGCGACTGAGGTTCGTGGCGCCGCTCTGAGGGCGCAGCATCCATGACAAAGGCCAGTCCTCGGGCTGGCCTTTTTTTATCGACGACAGTGCGAGCCTTACGCTCGCAGCGGGCAATTCTGTCCAATACGCGCCGCGATCTGCTGACGGAGCGTTTCGAGCTCGGCAATGCGCAGGTCGACTACCCGTAGCTTCGCCGTCAGCAGCATCGACAGCTCCCGCCCTGGATCCGCAGCGGCGCGGATTTTCGCGCCGTGCTCGCGAATCTCACCCAACGTGAAGCCCAACGTCTGGGCCGTACGGACGTACTGCAGCCAGATCACAGCCTCCGGTGCGAAGTCCCGATATCCATTGGTCTGCCGGCGCCCTTCAAGCAAACCCTCTTTTTCGTAGAAACGGAGTGTGTCTCGCGACAATCCGGACTGTTCTGCCAGTTCGCCTATCCGCATGACTTTCACAGTGGTTCGGTGGAGTGGTTGATCTGTGGAGATTGACTGTGGCGCTTGACCTTGGAGTGCTCTCCACGGTTGAGACTATATCCGCAATCATCGGAGAACGACATGAACATGCCAAGCACACACAGATATCTGCGCATTGTCCGGGCCAGCGCCTGGTACGACATCTTTGCAACCGCCGCCTTCACGACGCCATGGACGTTCGACGCCTTCCGACACGTCATGAACGCCACGGCCATTGCTGTCGGCACCGCCCCATTGCCCGGATTTGATCCGGTCCACATGCTGTTTGCCAATCTCCTTGGATCGGTGGTCCTGGTCTGGTCTGCAGTCCGTCTCTGGCGAACGCAGGCAGCCTATGGCTTCTTCGACGGCATCGCACGCCTGCTTTTTTCGTTGTGGCAGGCCGTTGCCCTCTACCACGGGGCCTCTGCGCTGATATGGCCATTCCTGATTATCGAACTGACCTTCGGTGCCATGCAGTTGTTACCGGCAATTCGCGGTCCTGCCACGATGAAGGCATAGCAGAAAAATGAAAAAACCGCGGCGCGGTCGTAGGTCTTGGCTTCGCCGCCGACTTCGGTCTTGACCTTGGCCAGCTCTTCCGGAATCAGCGCACGCACCATCTCGGCGGTCACCTTGCGGCCGTCTTCCAGCTTGCCCTTGGGCGTGCGAATCCACTGCCAGACCTGCGAGCGCCAGATCTCGGCAGTTGCCGCGCCTTCCATCACACGTTCGGCCTCGACTACAACGCAATGTTCGGCATGGGTGGGCTGCAGAAGGGCGTGCTGCTGAGGTTTGTGGCGCCGCTTTGAGACCGCACGGTGCCAATGACAAAGGCCAGCCCGAGGGCTGGCCTATTTTTGTTTGTCGTTGGATTGTGGGACGGGAAGAGTGAGGTCGCTCGGGGCTGACGGGCTCGATGGCGTCTTGGCTCGGGTGGGCCGACGACCGAGGTCGGCCACAAACGGGCAGTGTCAAGCGTGAAGCCAACGTCCGCAGCCCGCGCGGTTCCGGACACAGGATAGCGCGATTGCCAAGCGCAACCGTAGCTGACGCGCGCCGTTTGCCCTTAGGTGACGAGCCGATGGCCTGGATGCGAAGGAGGGGCTTCGGCCGTCACCGTGGAGGCGCCCTCGCCCTCAACTGCAGCAGCGGAATCCGACGAAGAGGTCGCTGCGGTGCGGCAGGTAGAAGTTCCGGTAGCGAGGATGCTGCATGCGGGCATGGGTGACGAACGAGCCGCCGCGAACCGCGCGATGCGTGTGAAACCAGGGGGCGGAATATTCCTGGTACGGATCGGGCGAGAACCCTGCATAGGGCACGAAAGGATCGGCCGTCCATTCCCACACGGCCCTACCCCAGCGGATCAGGTCATGCGTTGCCGCATGCTCCCATTCGGCTTCCTTCGGCAAGCGCTTGCCGGCCCAGCGGCAATAGGCTTCCGCCTCGTAGGCATTGATATGACACACCGGCTGTTCGGGCGGTAGCGGCACCCACTGCCCGAACCAGCGCAACGCCCATTGCCCCGGTGTGCTGCCGGCAGTCCGGCGCCAGCGCACCGGATGCGACAGCCTGCTCTGTTGTAACCATGTACGCCCGTCGTCGGACCACCATTGACGGTCGCGGTAGCCGCCGGCGGCCACGAATTCCGCAAATGCGGCATTGCTGACACAAGTTCGATCGATGCGGAAAGGGGCGATGTGGACCGGATGGGTCCACTTCTCGTTGTCGAAGACGAACCCATCGCCCCCGGCGGGCGCCCCCATCAGGAACGTGTCGCCGCCTGCGGCTGCCGATCCGGCGCCTGGCGCAACGGAAGGCATGGCGAGCGGGACATGCAGCGGATAATCGAGCGTCTGGCGCATATAGGTCAGCGCTTCCGCGTGCATGTCTTCGTGGAATAAGGCGAGCCGGAAAAAATAGAGCGCCTGGTCGGCGTCATCCGCCACGGCGAGCCTGGCCCGGACGCGCTCCAGTACCGCGGCCACGTAGCCGCGTACCGCCTCCAGTGGAGGCAACGCGAGCTTCCAGCGATCCGTGTGAGGAACTCGCGAGGAATCGAAGAAGCGGTCGGCGTTATCGAGCATCGACGGCAGGCTCGCGACCAGGCGGCCGTCCGGGCCAGGACGCGGGTCCCGCAACACCCAGTGCTCGGTGAACCACGCGACATGCGCGTACTCCCACAAGGGCGGATTGATCCCCGGATCGTAGCGAACCTGCCACTGGGGGGGCGACAAGTCCTGCAGGATGGCCCAGGTGCGCCGATGCGCATCGGCAAATGCCGCGTCGAGCCCGAACTTGTTTATCCTTCTGGCTGCCCCCCCTTCAGAGCCGATCGTCATGCGTCCTCCCAAGGCCACTGTCGCGATTATCAGCCCGGCACTCCGGAAAGCCAATAACGGCAACTGGCAAACCGCACATCGCTGGTCGCGCTTCCTGCTGGCAGATTACGGTGTAACCCTGGCCGCGGAGTGGCCGGCGGACCACCCGGGCGGCACGGTTCCCATGTGCCTGATCGCGCTGCACGCCCGGCGCTCGGCCGATTCCATCGCCAGGTTTGCGCAAGCCTGCCCCGGCCGTCCCCTGGTGGTGGCGCTGACCGGGACGGACCTGTACCGCGATATCCGCAGCGACGCTTCCGCCCAGCGCTCCCTGGACCTTGCCACCCACCTGGTAGTGCTGCAGGACGAAGGGCCCGCCGAACTGGCTCCCGTGCATCGTGCCAAATGCCGGGTCATCTACCAGTCCGCCCCGGCAATCTTGCCGGCAGCGACCAGCCAGGATGCGTTTGACGTCGTGCTGGTTGGCCATATGCGGGCGGAGAAGGACCCAGCGACGCCCATGCAGGCCCTGAGGCTGCTCCCCGACGATTCGCGCGTGCGCCTGATCCACATCGGCGCCGCGCTGGACGATACCTACCGGCAGGCAGCAGAGGCGCTGCATGCGCATCGCTGGCCAGGCGGCCAGCGCTATGTCTGGCTGGCAGACCTGCCGCACGCCGAGACGCGACGGCGCATTGGCCAAGCGCAGGCGATGGTCATATCGAGCGTGATGGAAGGCGGCGCCAACGTGATCATCGAGGCCGTTACCAGCGGGGTGCCGGTGCTGGCCAGCCGCATCCCGGGCAACGTCGGCATGCTGGGCCGCGACTACGACGGTTACTTCCCGCCGGGCGATGCCGTGCATCTGGCGACGATGCTGGAGCGCACCAGCCGCGACGCCGCCTTCCTCGAGCGCCTGCGGCAGCAATGCGTGCAGCGGGCGCCGCTGTTCGCGCCGGAGCGGGAACGTGCCGAAGTCATTAGACTTGTCGCCGAAGCCTTGAAACCAGATTGATCAGGAGCCCCCACCATGGACCAGCCAGACCACGCAGGTATCAAGCTCACCGCCTTTTCCCACGGCGGCGGATGCGGGTGCAAGATTGCCCCCGGGTTGCTTTCCGAGATCCTGAGGAATTCGGCGAATTTCCCGGCCCCGGCGGCACTGCTGGTCGGCAAGGAAACCAGCGACGACGCGGCGGTCTACAAGCTCAACGACAACCAGGCCCTGATCGCCACCACGGACTTCTTCATGCCGGTGGTCGACGACCCCTATGATTTCGGGCGCATCGCGGCTACCAACGCCATTTCGGATGTCTACGCCATGGGCGGCACCCCCATCATGGCGCTGGCGCTCGTCGGCATGCCGATCGACAAGCTGCCGCCCGAGGTCATCGGCAAGATCCTCGCGGGCGGCGAATCGGTCTGTGCCGAAGCGGGAATCCCGATCGCCGGCGGCCATACGATCGACTCCATCGAACCGATCTACGGACTGGTGGTGCTGGGCCTTGTGCACCCGGACAGGGTCAAGAAGAACAGCGCCGCCCGGGCCGGCGACAAGCTGATCCTCGGCAAGCCGCTGGGCGTCGGCGTGCTGTCCGCCGCGGTGAAAAAGGACAAGCTCGATGCTGCCGGCTACCAGGAACTGATAGCCTGCACCACCCGGCTCAATACGCCCGGCCGGCTGCTGGCCGATGTGCCGGGCGTCCATGCGCTGACCGACGTCACCGGGTTCGGGCTGCTCGGCCACCTGCTGGAACTGTGCCGCGGCGCAGGCATCGGAGCCAGGCTCGACCTGGAACGGATCCCGCTGCTGCCCCGCGTCGAGAGCCTGGCGGCCGCCGGGCTGGTAACCGGCGCATCGGGCCGCAACTGGGCCAGCTATGGCAGCGAGGTGGACCTGTCCGCGTCGGTCTCGCCAACCCTGCAGGCACTGCTGACCGATCCGCAGACCAGCGGGGGCTTGCTGGTATCGTGCGCGCCGGAAGCGGTGGACGGGATCCTGGATATCTTCCGACGGGAAGGCTTCCATCAGGCGGCGCTGATTGGCGAAATGACGGAAGGACCCTCCCGGATCGCGGTAGCATAGGCGCCTTTTTGGGGGTAGCCCTCCCACCATCACTGCATCACTGCTGTTCTTCGACCACGCACGACCATGATCCCAGCAATATTCCCGCGTATCGCAAAATGCCTTTCCGCGCTTGCCCTGTTTGGCCTTGCCGGCCTGTCGGGTGCCCAGGCGGCGCAGACCGTGCTGAAAGTGTCGGCCATCCCCGACGAGGCACCGACCGAACTGCAGCGCAAGTTCGCGCCGCTTGGCAAATATCTGGAGAAGGAGACCGGCATGAAGGTGGAGTTCGTGCCAGTGACAGATTACGCCGCCGTGGTCGAGTCCCTGGCAACGGGCAAGATTGACATGGCATGGCTGGGCGGTTTCACCTACGTGCAAAGCAAGATCCGGACGAAGGGCGCCACCATCCCCATCGTCCAGCGACAGGAAGATGCCGCGTTCACCAGCAAGTTCATCACTGCCGACAGCAGCATCAAGACTCTGGCCGACCTCAAGGGCAAGACCTTCGCCTTTGGCGCGCCGTCCTCGACTTCCGGACACCTGATGCCGCGCTATTTCCTGCAGCAAGCCGGCCTCGATCCGGACCGGGATTTCAAGACTGTCGCCTACTCGGGCGCCCATGATGCAACGGTCGCCTTCGTCCAGGCCGGCAAGGTCGACGCGGGCGTCCTCAATGCCTCGGTCTGGGACAAGCTGGTGGAGCAGCACAAGGTGGACCCCGGCAAGGTCCGGGTGTTTGCCGTCACGCCGCCCTACTTCGACTACAACTGGACCATACGCGGCGGGCTCGACCCGGACTTGCGCAAGAAGCTGACCGAAGCGTTCCTGCGCCTTGACCCGACCAATCCCGCGCACAGGGAGATCATGGCACTGCAACGGACCGTAAAGTACATCCCTACCCGGCCAGAGAACTACGCCGGCATCGAAGCAGCGGCCCGCACCGCTGGCCTGATCAAGTGAGTTTCAATCTCGACGCCGCCAGCGTCAGCTACCCCAACGGGCAGCGCGCGCTGGGCCGGATCGCCTTGTCGGCGAGCAGCGGCGAGCGCATCGCCGTCATCGGTCCCTCTGGCGCCGGCAAGACCTCCATGCTGCGCCTGCTGGCAACGTCGCTGCGGCCCGCCGAAGGACGCGTCGAGATCCTGGGGCAAAATCCATGGGCACTGAGCGCTGCACGCCTGCGGCACCTGCGCTGCCGCATCGGCATGGTGCACCAGGCGCCGCCGATCCCCCCTCGCCAGCGCGTGATCACAGCCATCCTTGCAGGCCGCCTCGGTATCTGGCCCGACTGGAAATCCATGCTCTCGCTGGTCTATCCGGCGGATATCTCCGGCGCCAGCGAACAGCTCGCGCGACTGGAGCTGGCCGACCGCCTTTTCGATCGCTGCGACCAACTGTCGGGCGGCCAATTGCAGCGCATTGGGGTGGCCCGCGTGCTTTACCAGCGCCCGGAGGTGATCCTGGCCGACGAGCCGGTCTCGGCGATGGATCCCGTGCTGGCCAACCTGACCCTGGGCGAGCTGCGCAAGGAGGCCGATACGCGAGCGGTGACGCTGGTCACCAGCCTGCACGCGGTGGATCTTGCCCTGCGCTGGTTTCCCCGCATCGTCGGCCTGAAGTCAGGCGAGGTCGCCTTCGACCTGCCGGCCGAGCACGTCAGCGACACCCTGCTGCGGGAACTCTACGCCTCAGAGAGCGAATCGCCACCCGTGCAGGGCAACCGGACCGTGGTCATCTCCGCCACTGTCGGCGGCGTTGACCCACACAGGTCGGCATGCCGATGACCGCCCATCCACGCGACCCGCAGGCGCTGCGGCGGGCCAGCGGCCTGGTCCTGGCACTGCTTCTGCTGTGGCCCCTGCTGAGGCTCTCCCAATTCAGCCCGTCGGCGCTGTTCGACACGGCAAACCTCAAGGTAATGGGCGGCTTCCTGGGCAACTTCCTCCCCCCCGAGGTTTCGGCCGAGTTTCTCGGCTACGTGGCCAAGGCAACGCTGGAAACGCTGGCGATCGCGACCGCAGGCATCGCGCTGGCCTTTGTCATTGCGGCGCCGCTGGCCGTGGCGATGACCAGGAGCCTTTCCATCTCCCGCATCGGTCCGGGCCCGGGACAGCCGGTGCGGGCAGCGTTGCGCACCGCCGTACGGGCGCTGGTACTTCTGCTGCGCGGGGTGCCGGAGCTGGTCTGGGCGCTGGTCTTCGTGCGCGTCCTGGGCCTTGGCGCGGCGGCGGGCGTGCTGGCGCTGGCCATCACCTATGGCGGCATGCTGGCAAAGGTCTATGCAGAAATCCTCGAATCGAGCGACCCGCGCGCGGCGGACGCTCTGCTCTCCGGCGGCAGCGGGCGCCTGACGGCGCTGTCCTACGGATTGCTGCCGAATGCCGCACAGGAGCTGGTCTCGTACACCGTGTATCGCTGGGAATGTGCCATCCGGGCGTCGGTGGTGATGGGCTTCGTTGGCGCCGGCGGGCTTGGCCAGTTGATGGATCAGGCCATGAAGCTGCTCAACGGCGGCGAAGCCGCGAC
>JACXTT010004075.1_pt1 | contig 21904 bp, 25 predicted proteins | sample 9270951 | NCBI WGS metagenome assembly JACXTT01 (sample SAMN15532306, study PRJNA645909) | rock metagenome | isolation source: weathered quartz diorite | place: Puerto Rico | collected 2017-06-21
CCACAGCTCCCGGCCACTTCTCGTTTCCGATGCCTGCTTGGAAAAGACCGTTTTATGTTTTACAATTCGCCTCACTCGGGAACAATTCAAATGACCCTGTTACCCGGGGTTCGTGCGTTCCAAGCACGAACAGTTCCGAAGGAGCGTCTCAACATGAAGAAGCTGCTCACACTGATGTTCGCCATCGCCCTCTCCCTGTCGCTGTCCTCGTTCGCGTTCGCCCAGGATTCCTCTGGCGACAAGAAGATGGACAAGAAAGAAGACAAGGCTGAGAAGAAGGAAAAGAAACACCACAAGAAGGAAAAGAAAGAGAAGAAGGACGAGATGAAGAAGGACGAAACGCCGAAATAGTTCTTCCTTCACTCCCAGTGTTCCACCCCCGGCTTTTTCTGTCGGGGTTTTTTGTTTCTGCCCCCTGAAGTTGTAAGCGGCTCGGCCTCGACTCGTTACGTGTTAAAATCTGTTGCGCAGCACCGATTCCTCCAGCTCGCTGGCGCGAAATCTCTCCAACCGGCAACAACGGACTGAAACGTGGCCCAGACTCCCAATGCCCAGAACGGTCCTATTACCTACGCCGATGCCGGCGTCGACATCAATCGCGCCAATCGCACCAAGCAGCGCATCAAGTACCTCGCTCATAAGACCTTCACCCGTGGCGTGTTGAGCGAGATCGGTGGTTTTGGGGGGCTTTTTTCAGTCGACAAGAAGTACCAGGATCCAGTGCTGGTCTCGAGCGTGGACGGTGTCGGCACCAAGCTGAAAGTCGCCTTTGAGATGAAGATGCACCACACCATCGGCGCGGATCTGGTGAACCACTGCGTCAACGACATTGCCGTGCAAGGCGCCGCGCCCCTGTTCTTTATGGACTATCTCGCCACCGGCAAGCTGGAACCCGAGGTGGCAGAAAAGGTCATCGAGGGTTTGGCCGAAGCCTGCAAGCACAACGGCTGTGCCCTGATTGGTGGCGAGACTGCCGAAATGCCCGGCTTCTACCCCGAGGGCGAGTACGACCTTGCCGGATTCATCGTGGGCGTAGTCGAACGCGAAAAGATTATCAACGGAAAGAGTGTGGAAGTCGGCGACATCGTTCTCGGTCTGCCTTCCAACGGCTTACATACCAACGGTTACTCTCTAGCCCGCAAACTGTTGTTCGAAGTGGCGGGCTACACGCCGGACACTTTCGTCAGCGAGATCAAGAATAAAGTCGGCAACGAGTTGATGCGCACCCACAAGAGCTATTGGCCAATCATCAGAAAGATGATCGCTGGCGAGTGCGTCGCTGCTCTGGCCCATGTTACGGGTGGCGGCATCACCGTTAACCTGCCCCGCGTGTTGCCCCGCGGAACCGCCGCCGTAATCGAACGCGGAACCTGGCCGGTGCCGCCCGTCTTCGAGCACCTGCAAAAACTGGGCAACGTTCCTCTCGACGAAATGCTCCGTACTTTCAACATGGGCGTCGGCATGCTGCTGGTCGTCCCCGCCAAGAAATTCAAGAAAGCGGAAACCCTGCTCGATCGCGCCGGAGAAAAGTTCTACAGTGTAGGCCGGATCGTGAAGGGCGAACGCAAAGTGATGTACAGCTAGAAAAGCGATTGCAGAGGTCAGAAGTCAGATTGCAGAAGTAAACCCGGGTTCCGTCTGCAATCTGACTTCTTACTTCTGCAATTTTCTGTTTTTGTGGTGAATAATGTTATCGGAATGAAGAACCTGGGCATTCTCCTCTCGGGACGAGGGTCGAACTTCGTCGCCATTGCCGATGCTATTGCTGCAGGCCGTATCCCAGGCGCCCGGATCGCAGTGGTCATTTCGAATCGCGCGGATGCGCTTGGCATTGAGACTGCCAGGAAGCGCGGTCTGAACGGGCTCGTAATAGCATCCAAGGGCAAGGACCGCGAAGCACATGACCGGGAGATCGTTGCAGCGTTCAGAGAGTACAACGTCGATCTCGTTTGCCTCGCCGGCTACATGCGCCTTCTCTCGCCCTGGTTTGTGCAGCAGTTTCCGCAGCGAATTCTCAACATCCATCCCTCATTGCTGCCCGCGTTTCCGGGCCTCGAAGCCCAGCAACAAGCCTTTGCCTACGGCGTGAAAGTCTCCGGATGCACCGTCCATTTCGTGGACGAAGAACTCGACCACGGCGCCATCATCGTGCAGAAAACGGTTCCCGTGCTCGACTCCGACGACGAGCACACCTTGGCCGAGCGTATCCTGGCGCAGGAACATATCGCCTATACGGAAGCGATCAATGTTGTGTTGGAAGGAAAATTCCAAGCGGTGGGCAGAAGGCTCGTGAGATTGCCGAAGTGAGAAGTCGGATTGCGGAAGTAAGACGATTCCGGCCGGCCAGATTTCACTTCTGCAATGCCCTACATCAGCAATTCGCTGCTCCTCCGAAAAATCGGGTGCTGCATCTCCTGCAGCTCATCCTTCACCCGATTCAATCCAAACACGCACTCCTCAAATTTATTGGAGAGCTGCGCGAAAAGTGGCGCCACCTTCGCATATTCGAAATATTCAAACTTGGAAACGATGTAGTAGCTTTCCTTGCCGGCCTTCATCCACTCGACAAAACTCTCCAGCCGCTGACGGCGCAAACGGTAGTGGTTGATGCTCTCCGGGAACATTCCAGCGAAGAACAGGGTGTAGTCTCCGATATGCTTGCGCACCTGGCGCTCGCGGTCGAACGACGGTGCCGGACCATAAACAGGATCGGACTCCAGCAGCATCTCCCCGACATCATTGAGCGGCTTTCCCGCCACGTTGCGGACCTTGTACAGTTGCTCGACGTCGCAGAACTCCGACAGCAAATGCGCGACGTAGCTGATGACCTGGGGATCGCGGATTCCAATCTCCTCGGCGTAGTGCCGCCCCACCAGTTCCACGAACAACTGCTGCAACGGATGCGATTCGGAAGTCATAACCTTGGCCCCATTTCTCCCTGCCTTCCACCGCTGTACCGCCCATCGAACGTCGCCTTTGGACCGATTAGATATCGCACATCAAAAGCGAACGCAAGTAACTTTCGATTTGCGAACCTTCTCATACAATTAGACGCCTGCGGGAAGCAGCAAGTTATCTCAAGCATTGTTGGCAGCCATCGGTGCTGGCTGCTGATTCAACTCCACCGCCGAATCCATAATCAATCCCATGTAATCTGTCAGAGAGAGAAAGCCAGCGGAGGCAAGGGATGGAACGCATCAACATTGCAAGTGGAGCGCCCTGGGAGCCGGTAGTCGGCTACTCTCGTGCCGTGCGGGTGGGCGCATACATACACGTTTCGGGAACAACCGCCACCGACGCGGACGGAAAAATCGTCGGCGCAGGCGACGCTTATGCCCAAGCGGTACAAACGATCAGAAACATCGATCGCGCATTGGAGCGGGCCGGGGCCTCGCTCCGGGACGTAGTGCGCACCCGCATGTTCGTCGTTAACCTCGCTGATTGGGAAAAAGTAGGCAAAGCACACGGCGAGTTTTTCCGCGACATTCGCCCCGCCACCAGCATGCTGGTGATCAGCGGGCTGGTCTCGCCGGAGATGCTGGTGGAAATCGAAGCCGAAGCGATCGTCCAGGAAGGAAAATGAGTGAGCGGAAGCCGGCGAGCGCCGGCCTCCGCTACCAACCTCTATTCGCTAGCGACGACGGCCGCCCTTCTTGCGGGCCGGTTTCTTCTTCGACGCCTTGCGGGCCGGCTTCTTTTTGGCGGGTTTCTTCTTTGCTGGCTTTTTCGCTTTCTTTTTCTTCGCGGATTTCTTCTTGGCCGGCTTCTTCGCAGCCTTCTTTTTGGCAGGAGCCTTTTTCTTCGCAGGCGCCTTCTTAGGCGCGGGCGGGCCGCCTCCGCCGACCGGAGGTGCAGGCGTCTCCACGGCGGGCTCAGAGATCGAGTCCGGACGATCCTCCATCACGCCGGATTCTTCTTCCTCTTCTTCTTCCTCTTCAAAATTCTCTTCCAGCGATTCGCCGTAAGCGCCGCTGTCACCGTACTCTTCCATTTCGTCATCCCGGCCCCAGAGGGTCCGATCATCGAAGCGCATGTTTCCTCCTGAGTATTTTGGCGGCCACCGGGGCTTTCAGCGCCGGAGCCCAGGAAAATAAGACAACTCCCGCGAATCCGAACTTCCTCGCGCAATGGGGCGCGATTATAGCACGGCAGATTTCCTCCGGCAGTATCGTGCATCCACCGCGTTTTGGCGAGAGAAAAAGAAGCGCTCGTGTGGGGGCGGACACTCTTGTCCGCTGCCCTTGATTGAAAGCGAATTAAAGGCGAAAAGGGAGCCGGGGCAGTAAGCTTTACTCGTAGGCGAGCGCGTCGATGGGGTCTTTCTGCGCCGCTTTATACGCTGGATAGAGCGCTCCCACGACGGCGCCTACGATCGCAATTCCCGTCGCCCGCAGGATCCACCCGCCCGAAACCACCACCCGCAACAGGGGCAGCTTCTGGACCAAAGCGGCCCGCCCTGCCAGGCTCACAATGACTCCCAGAACAATGCCGCAGATCGCCAGCAGCACCGTCTCCCGAAGTACCACGTTGACGATGTACAGTTTCGACGCCCCCATGGACTTCAAAATCCCGATCTCCCGGGTGCGCTCCATCACCGCGGTGTACATCGCCTGGAAAATGACGATGAACCCGATCACCACCGAAATCCCGATCACAACATTGATGAAGGTTCTCAGCCCTGGATAGTTGCTTGGCGTCATCATCGAGAGATAGGTCGCCATGGAGGTGGCCACGTACTTTTCCATCCCCGGCACATTCTTGATTTCTTCCACCACGGTATCGGCGTTGGCGGGATTGTCCAGTTTCAGATAGAAAATCGAGGCCTTGTCCTTGGCGCCGAGCAGATCCTGCAAGGTACTGATCGGAAGAAACTTCCGGGCGCCCTTACCCTGCGCCACGATACCCGAAATCCGGAAGGTGTTATTCAGGATCTCGATTGTGTCCCCCACTTTGGCGTGCTTGGACCGGGCAAAGAGCTCATCCACTAGCGCGTCATTGGGCCCTTGAAACGGGCCGCCCTTCAAATACTGAAAGCCACCTGAAAGGCTTTCATAGCTTTGCAGATCAATTCCAGCGATTACCTCCAGCGATCCCGCCGCTGAGATCTGCGTGATCACCGGCGCCACTACTTCCACATGCGGCAATTTCGCCAGCACGCCGCCGATTTTGGTCGGCATCGGCGCCCCGGTCAGCCCGACGATAAACGAAGATCCGGGCGGCATGACAATCACGTCGGCGCCAATCCCGGCTTGTCTCTGCCGCGTGTCATTCAGGATGCCCAGCGACAGCCCCACGATCAGCAGGATCAGCGTCACTTCCAGCGCCACCGCCACAATGCTGATCAACGAGCGGATCGGCCGGTGCACCAGGTTCCCGACGATCATTCGGTTCATCATGCTTTTTCTGGAGAACTACTTCCCGTGCCCATCGGTGCCCTTGGCCGAATCAGAGTTGGCTTGCCCCAGGTGCACCACCTCAGCGCCGGCAGGCTGTTCCAGTGCGAATTGGTCATCTTTGAGCGGCTTATTCAGGTCCAGCTTCACGATGCTGAGAACGATGTCGTAGTCTTCCTGCGGCCTTTCAATCTCGATCGTGGATGGGAATTCGATCCCGCCGTAGTCCTGATATTGATCGTATTTCGCATCCGTGACGACGTTGCCCTGCTGGTCATAGATCATCTGCCGGTGGGGCCGAAGATCGGTCCGGCTGAAGGAGATCTTGCGCGACAGATACCAGCCGTTCGGTCCTCGTTGGATTACCGCCAGTTCGTAGTCCGGCTGATCGACGCGGTGTTTCTTCGCGTCCAGAACAGTCTCGTAGCCGTTTTCAAGAACGGCGATTTCGTCGGGCCCGATTTCACGCAGCAGAAGAGCGTCGTAGATGGCCTGCGGCCGCAGATTTTCCAGGCGCTTCTCCGGCTGGAACCCTCCCTCGCTGTTCGTGCCGATTACGAACTTGTTCTTGGGCGGAATCCATACCTTGAACATCTGGCCGTCGCTCACCATGTCGAAAGCCGTATTGCGCACCACCGGGAGCAGACCTTTCATCCGCAGCATGGCCGGCTTGCGCGCCAGCACGTATCCGCGAATTTCCTGGTAGTCAGTGATTTTTCCGTTCTTCTGGTCCCCCACCGAGGTATTGATGTCCACCGTTGCCTGCATGGACCGGATCTTCGCCGCCTGCGAATTGACGTAGTCAATCAGTTCCTGCTGGGTAGCGTTCTTCAGCGGCGCGATCGAAAGCTTGCGATCCACCTTGCGGGTTCTGAACAGGCATCCACTGAGAGGAAAAACGACCATCGCCAGCAACAGAACGGAAGTCAGACGGAATCGTAGACGGCGCGTTTGATGACCGGTACTGGGGAAGACTTCTGCCACGTTTTATCTGATTAAGACTGAGTTCACTGGTTGCAAGAATCGGTGCCGGCAGGCCGCAGCTCGAATCGCGCCGCTCATGCCCATGAAAGCACCTGGGCTCTTGAGCGGAGGGAAATCCCCCGGGACATCAAGGCATTCTCAAACCCGCTTCTAGTATAAGGCACTGGAAGGATCGGCGCTTAACGCATTCCGAGGGCATGCCGATAAGCGGCGACATTGCGGTTGTGATCGGCCAGATTGCGGGCGAAACGATGATGCCCGTTTCCATCGCTGACAAAATAGAAAAACTCCGTACTCGCAGGATGCAGAGCCGCTTCCAGCGCGCTCTGTCCCGGATTGGCAATCGGTCCGGGCGGCAATCCCGCGAAACGATACGTGTTGTAGGGCGAATTGACCGCGAGATCGGCGTGATGAAGACTTCCCGTGTAAGTTCCCGCCAGCAACTCCGCATAAATTACGCTGGGATCGGCATCGAGCGCGATCCGATGCGCCAGCCGGTTGTAATAAACGCCGGCAACCACCGGCCTTTCCTCCGGTGCCGCCGACTCCTTTTCCACAATCGACGCCATCGTCACGGCCCGGTGCACGTCGGAGTTGAGCCCGACCTGTTGCGCCACTTGCCGGAACTGATGGACCATTGTGCCCACCATCTCGTCCAGACTCTGCGTGCGCGTGAACTGATACGTGTTCGGAAAAAGATAACCTTCCAGAGATTTCGCTTCCGGCGCCAGGTCGGCGATCAAGTCGGTGCGCGTCTGCGCAATCTTGAGGAACTCCTGAGCGGACCCAAGACCCGCGTCCTCCATCGTTTTGGCGATGTCGAACATCGTATAACCTTCTGGGATCGTCACCGTGTGGAAGTAAATATCGCCGCGCGCAATCCGATCGTAGATCTGTGGAATACTCGCTGCTCGGTCAAATAAATACTCGCCCGCCTTCAGAGAATGCTTAGGGTGCGCTATGTGCCACAGCCGGAAGGCGAAAACGCTGCGAATGACGCCAGCCTTCTTAAGCTCAACTCCGATGCGCCGCGTCGAATAGCCACTATGCAGCAGCACTGACTGATTTCCCGGTGGCGTGACCGGCGCATAGACAGCCCAAGCCCACCAGCCCCCAGCGGCCAGCGCGACCAGCAGAACGAGTGTGATCAAAATCCGCAAGATTCAAGTGTAGATGTTTCGTTGGCCTGCAGAAAGCTGACCGGAGTACAGGGCCGATTGCAGAAGTGAACCAAGGGCAGAGGTCAGAAGTCAGATTGCGGAGGTGAAAACCGACCCATCTTCATGTGAGATGCATCACTGCGAATGTCGAATAGAAGAACTAGATTGCAGAAGTGACTGCGAAATCTGAATGCAGATTCTACCAGGAGCAGGGCGTCGATGAAGCGTGATTCCGAGGCCATGAAGCAACGAACAAAAGCCTTTGCTCCGCGAATTCTCAAGCTCTACCGGTCGTTGCCTAAGACCGGCGAAACTCGCATTCTAGGCCAGCAAGTCCTTCGCTCAGGTACCTCGATTGGCGTAGCTTCCGTTCGCACTGTGAAGGGTTCCACCTCTGCAATCTAACCTCTGTCCTCCGACCTCGCCTTTACTCCCCCAGCCACGCCGCGAACGCCTTCATCGACTCCACGTGGTCGAAGACAATCTTTAACGCCCCCGTGATCGGAATTGCCAGGACCAGTCCGATCGCGCCCCAAATCCATCCCCAAAACAGCAACGCAATCGTGACCGCCAAGGGATTCAGTTTCAGCCGGCTGCCCAGCATTTTCGGATATAGCACGTTCAGAGCGAATAGATGTAGCAGGACGACCACGATGATTACCGCTAGCAGGTCGCTGGCCTCAAGTTGTCCTAGACTGACCAGGATCGGAGGCATCATCGCCAGCACCAGGCCAAGGTAGGGTACGAGGCTGAGGAAGCCGCTCAGGAATCCGATGAAGTAGAAGAAGGGAACCTTCAACAGCCCAAAAATTGCCACGCTGATTCCCGAGATGAGCAGGCCAATCAGGAGATTCCCCACAATAAAGCTCTGTAGCATCTTCCCAATCAGTCCCAACGTAACGTAGGCCGTGTGCCGGTGTTCCAGGGGAAACAGCATAACGGTCGCGGCCCGCGCGTGATGTTTCCAGGTCAGCAGAAAATACGCCAGGAATGGAATGAATGACGCTGCCAACAAGACTTCAGTCAGCGTACTGACCCCGTGCGTCAGTACATCTGCCCAATTCGTCACCGGTCTGACGGCAATCACATTCGTAGGCCCAGGCTCTCCGACTGCTTCTCCCGTCTTTTCCAGTTTCTCTGCTTGTTGACGAAAGGGCTTCAGAATCGAGCGGATTTTCTGCGAATACTGGGGCACGTTATCGACAAACGCGATAGCCCGGCTATAAGAGGCATACGAGATGCCGTAAAGCAATGCCAGCAGCAGGATCACAGCGATCAGCGCCGCCAACGCTCGTGGAAGGCGCAAATGCATGCCAAGCATCTCCACGAGCGGATCCAGCACAAAGCTCAGCAGTATGGAAAAGAAGAGCACCGCCAGCACCGATTCACCGTAGTACGCAAACACGATAATCATGCCGATGCCCAGCAGCGTCAGCGACCAGTGATGTCTGCGGGGTGTGTTAGCAGCGTCCATTCTGCGTCCGGGCCGGCTCATAATTCTGCCTGAGGCGACGCAGTTTTGCACGAACGGAGTAAAAAGGCGATTGCAGGAGCGGATTGCTGAAGTCAAGCTAAAAGCTGCGAACTTCGGGCAACGAGTTCGCGCGCAGCTCCCGGCTTGGGTTTGGGTTTCACTTCTGTAATCTGACTTCTGCCTTCTGCAATCTACAATTGATCCATGGCTGATGCTGGCTTGCGAACCAGGATTATGGCCCTCGACGTCGGCGCGAGGCGCATCGGCGTTGCCATCTCTGACCCGCTCGGCATCACCGCGCAGGGGCAGGACACCATCCAGCGCCAGAACAAACGTCGCGACCTGGAGGCCCTCGGACGCTTGCTGACTAAGTATCAGGTGAAGGAAGTTGTTGTCGGGCTGCCGCTACGCCTGAGCGGCGCCGAAGGCACGCAGTCCGAGAAGATGCGCCGTTTTGCCGAAGACCTTCAATCTCACTTCGGCATCATCGTCCATCTCTGGGACGAGCGTTGGACCTCGACCGAGGCCAACCGCCTGCTCCGCGAAACTGACCTTTCCATTGACAAGCGGGCAAAAGCGGTGGACCGGATGGCCGCCATCCTGATCCTTCAGTCCTGGATGGAAGCGCATCGCTAGGGAGCGACGAACTGCAGGCTTCGAGCTAAGAACCGTGAGGGCACAGGTCTCAAGCTCGTAGCTCGATGCTCGCAGCCTGTTAGTAGATTGATTAGGGTCTCAATGGAAAAACTACGAAGCCAGTTCCGCCAGCTCTGGGAACCGCAGATTGCACTTGGTCAGAGCCTTGGCAAGCACTTGCTCGATCTGGCCTTCGTCCACGTTCCTGGAGATCGCCAATTCGCTCACCAGCAAGTAGCGCGCCCGTTCCAGCATCTTCTTTTCCCGAAATGAAAGCGCCTTGGTCTGGCCCAGCATCAGGAGGCTCTTGAGGACCGCAGCCACATCCAGCAGGAACCCCGTCCGCATGCGCTCGGAGTTCTCTTTGAACCGGTCTTTCCAGTCTAGCGCGTTGTTGCATTCGCCCGATGACAGGTAGTCCACGATCTTCTGGACTTCGCCATTGCGCACGACAGGGCGTAGGCCAACGCTGGTCACGTTATGAAACGGCACCATCACTTTGAGGCTGCTGGACTTAATTTTCAGGAGATAGAATTTCTCGATCGTGAGTCCGATCGTCCGGCTACTGATCTGCTCAATAATACCGACACCGTGATTCGGGTAAACAACCCGGTCGCCGATGTGGAAAACGCGGTCGCCATTCATGGAGGGAAACCTCACCGAGGGGCGTGCGGGAACTTCATCAGTCTAGCCGACTAGGCCCGTAAAGGCAATTCAGATAAGGGGTTCCCGCCGGATGGCCGTCGGCACCCTGCCAAATTCTGGCAGCTGCTGGCCTAAGTCATTTCCTCTGATGGGTTTGCCCCATCCACGTAGCAACCACACCCGTGGTTCTTACATGCGGCTAACCGCGCACCGTCTTCCCTAATCTGTGACACTGCGGTGGAAGAGCGGCCCTTCAGAGCCTGCCCTGAGCTTGCCGAAGGGGCGCCGCGTCGGTTTTGAATTGAGCGCCGTGCTTTAGCCCTAGTGGTCGCCTTTTGTCGCCAGATCGAGTTTGGCCACCCTTAGAGGCCATCCATGCCCATCAGACGAGGTTTATAATGCCCATGCGCATGACTGAGCACATCAAAAAGAAGCTCAAGGACGAGCTGGCCATCCTGGAGCACGAGCTTTCCCACGACATCCCCAAGGAACTAAAGAAAGCCGTTGCCATGGGGGATCTCAGCGAGAACGCCGAGTACCACATGGCCAAGCAGCGCCAGGAATACCTCAAGGCCCGCATCCGGCAACTAGGGAAGCGCCTCGCCGACCTGTCTCTGATCAACATGAACAACATCCCCAGGGACAAGGTTGGGCTGGGCTCGACCGTAACGGTCTACGACAGCACCAAGGACGAGGAAGTCGAGTACACACTGGTCACCAGCGAAGAATCCGACGTGGCCGCCGGTAAAATTTCGACCACTTCGCCCATCGGCCGCTGCCTGCTCAACAAGAAAGTCGGCGACAGCGCCCAGGTCGTGTCGCCCAACGGCCATCGCGAACTGGAAATCCTGAAGCTCATCACCATCCACGACCTGGCCGAAGCTGAGGCAGGGCCGCAATGAGCTGGACCAGCGGAGTCGGTCGGGCCTGCGGCGTGCTGCTCGATGCCATCGTCCGCATGCTGGCGCTCACCCGCATCAACCCCAATCTTCTGACCCTTATGGGGTTGGTCGTCAATACTTATGCCGCTTTCCTGTTTGGATACGCTACCGGCGAGAACCAGCGCCGCATGTTCTTTTATGCCGGCCTGGTCATCATTGCTTCGGGTTTCTTCGATCTGGTGGATGGCCGCGTCGCCCGCGCTTCCAACCAGGTGACCCGCTTCGGCGGCTTTTTCGATTCCGTCGTGGACCGCTACAGCGACGCCTCCCTCTTCCTTGGCCTGCTTGTCTTTTATGCCCGGGGAAATCGCTTCTTCTACGTAGTACTGACCGCGCTCGTCATGATCAGCGCCATCATGGTGAGCTACGCCCGCGCCCGCGCCGAATCTCTGATCGGTACTTGCCGGGTAGGCTTCATGGAACGCCCGGAGCGCCTGGTGCTGATCATCATCGGAGCGCTCTTCAATGTGATGGCCCCCGTGCTCTGGGTCATCGCCGTGCTCTCCACCATCACCGTGATCCACCGCATCGTCTACACCTGGCAGCGGACAAGAGAGATGGAAGCCTCCCCGGCTGGGCGCGTGGCTTGACGCCTCTGCCCTAATTTCCGGGTGCTAGACTAGTGGCCGCAAATTCCTGCGAGGACTGAAGGTTTGCCAACCAATCCCGTTCTGGTCGTCCACGGCGGCGCCTGGGCCATGCCCGATGATGTGGTGGACGCCCACCTCAACGGCGTCCGCAACGCCGCCGCCGCTGGGTGGCGCATCCTCGAGCGCGGCGCCTCCTCCCTCGACGCCGTCGAAGAAGCCGTGGTCGTCATGGAAGACGACGAGACTTTCGACGCCGGCCGCGGCAGCTTCCTCAACCGCGACGGCAAAGTTCAGCTCGACGCCCTAATCATGGACGGCGGCACCCTGCGCGCCGGCGGCGTCGGCTGCGTGGAGCGCATCGCCAACCCCGTCCGCGCCGCCCGCAAGATCCTCAGCGAAAGCCCGCACGTCTATTTCGTTGGCGAAGGCGCGGAACGATTCGCCGCCGAGCACGGCATCCCGTTGTGCAGGAACGAAGACCTGATCATTCCCCGCGAAGTGGAACGTCTGCGGGAATATTTGGCGCGCAGCGAAAATCATCGCGAAGACATTTTCGCCCCCGCAATCTCGCACGATACCGTCGGCGCAGTCGCCCTCGACCGAGACGGCAATATCGCCGCCGCCACGTCCACTGGTGGTACCCTCGCCAAAGCTCCCGGCCGTCTCGGAGACTCTTCGCTGATTGGCTGCGGCTGCTACGCTGACAATCTGAGCGCCGCCGCTTCCACCACCGGCTGGGGCGAGCCCATCATGAAGCTGGTGCTGGCCAAGTGGGCCGCCGACCGCGTCGAGTCCGGCAGCCTCCCCGAATGGGTCGCGCAGGAAGCGATGAACTATCTCAAGCAGCGGGTAAACGGCCACGGCGGGATGATTCTGCTCGACCCTCAGGGTCGCTTCGGAATCGCTCACAACACTCCGCGCATGGCCTGGGCAGTCCACACCACGCAGAAGCAGGAAGCCGGGACCGAACGCAACAAGTAGCGCTGGACTATCTATGGAAACTGCCCTCTGGCGTGACTACCTCAGCGCTGCCATCCGCTACTGGGAGCCGCGTCGTCTTTCCTACAACCTCGTGCTCGTGGCTGTGGTTGTCCTCCATATCGTCAGCGGTTGGCCGTCTTCCAGGGAGTCGCTCCGCTTCAACGGACTCTTGTTTCTATTTGCGCTCGCGGTCCTGGCGAATGTCGGGTATTGCGCAGCCTACGTCGTTGACATTGTGGTGCAGATGTCGGGATTCCGAGACGCCTGGCTCAGGATCAGATGGATTCTGTTCGCGATCGGCCTCGCCTTCGCAGCAACGCTGGCACATTTCTTCGCATTCTCGATCTTCAACCAGCGCTGATTCGCTTACGAAGTAAAAGCATTGGTGCTGATCTAGGACACGTACCGTTCTTCACTGATCGTCCGGTTCGCAAGCCGGGATACAATTCCGCTCTAAGATTTTCGCGTGCGAAACGTCTTCTCCATGACCAGATATCTCGCCCTAATCTTCCTGCTCCCATGTTTCCCAGCCGCCGCGACCGCTGGTATGATCGCAGATTCCAAGAAAGTGGCTGAGGTCGAGAACATTTATGCCGACGTTAGCGACGCCTCGACCATCCTCGGCGCCATCGATTCCGGCTTGTTCGCCAGCTATCGCAGCAAAAACCGCGCCGCCTGGGACAACGAGTACCACAAAAAACGAAAAGAACTAGCCGATCACCTGGCAAACCTGCCCACACAGGGCTTCTCCGCAAATGACGCCAAAGCCGTGGCTGCGATGCGAAGGCAGCTAGCCTCCTTCTCGGAAAATATCTCAGCGCCTTTCAGCCCCACCAACCGTTGCCAGGACGCCCAGCGCAAAGACTTGGACTATGCGTCTCTGCGCAAATCGCTAGTATCCTGCTTCGTCGAGATCGGCGGCAGCATGTCGTTTGAAGACGGAAAGATCAACCGGCAAACTGCACTCGACCTGCTTCACGAACTTCCGGAGCTAAAGCGCCGCAAAGCTGTGTTCGCGGCTCTCGGCCCTCTCTGGAAAGCAATCAACGGAAACAACGAACTGGACAGCCCTTACCGTCGCATGATCGCCATGGCCACGGCCGACGCCGCTAAGAACGGTTCCGAGATCGATCGCGCGGCCCGCGACGCCGGCGTGGACACAGCCGAAGTAGAAAAGTGGCTGGAGCAGATTCTCGATGCCTGGCGCCAGTCCACCAGCGATCAGCTGGTCGAGCCGTGGAGCTTCAGTTATCAGGGAGCCGAAGCAGACCGTTTGCTCGCCGCTGAGATTCCCCGTGCTTCGCTCCAACCCATTAACCAGCGCTTCTATGTGGATCTGGGCGCAGACCTTGAGAAGTTAGGCGTTTTGTACGACCTGAATCTGCAACCGGGCAAGGCGGCATTGGCCTACACCGAGTTTGTCGTCCACGGACGAATAGCTGACGGCATCTGGCAGCCCACCATCGCTCGCGTTTCCGCGCCCTATGCGCACGGTGGCTTGTTTGTATTGAATGAACTTGTGCATGAGAATGGGCACGTTATCAACATCACTGCGATTCGCAACCGTTCCGCATTTGTGGACTGGCCCAGTTCTCTGTTTGCCGAAGCCTTCGCTGATGTCCCCAGCTGGAGCACCTACGAGCCTACCTGGCAGCGCAAATACCTCGGACGCGATACTCCTGAGCAGGTTTCCCTGCGCGCTCTATATTCGGTCGTGATACTGGATGTCGCCTGGTCGTTGTTCGAGTTGAGAATGCTGCGCGCGCCCGCTACCGATCCAAATGCCCTCTGGACCGAGATCACAAACCATTATCTTCACATCATTCCGCACCCCGAACTTTCCTGGTGGGCGCTTCGAGTACAACTCGCCGACGCACCCGGCTACATGGTGAACTACGGCTTCGGTGCCGTGCTGACCGCCGACATGCGCCAGCACATCCGCGTAGCCCTGGGCCCATTCGATACCGGCGACCCCCGTTGGTACGGATGGCTCGGCGAGCATTTGCTGCAATATGGCTCCGAACGTGACACTCGCACCCTATTGCAGGATTTCCTGGGACGCCCCGTCTCCCCGAAAGCTCTGCTCGACCAGATTTACCGGCTCGCGCCGCCGGCCACTCAGCCTGAAACTCCTCCAGCGAAGTGACGAAAAATCGTTCTGCCCGTCTATGCTTCTGGAACCGCCTTCCACGGAGTCGCCCAATGCGTCACAGCCTCTCAGCTGTTCGCGTTCTCGAGATTGTCGCCGTCCTTTTTTGCGCTCTTTCGCTTGCGCAAGCAGCGCCTCATCCCGACGCGCGCGCCGACGAACATCCTGCGTATCAGGTGAAAGGAAAGTTGCTGGAACCGCGTCTCTTTGCAGAAGGCGTGATCTCGACAGTCGACGACGAAATCGGCGGCTCGTTCAGTCCCGATGGCAACGATTTCTATTTCACCCGGCTCATTCCCTACACAACCTTTCCACGCCTTGGGATCATGTGTGTCTCTCACTACGCCGATGGCCACTGGGGCACGCCCGAGGCGCTGCCATTCTCCGGAAAGAATCTGGATTTTCCGCCCCGCTTGGACTCAACAGGCAAGCGGATGTTGTTCGCCTCCTCCCGCGCGCTGCCGGACGGGACCCGCGGCGGAATCAGAATCTGGGAAGTCGAGCACACTGCCGCAGGATGGGGAGAACCGCGCCCTCTGCCTCCTCCCGTCAATCCAGCCGGAAGCCATTGGAGCGCAGACCCATCCGTAGCCGACGATGGAACGCTCTATTTCAGCTCCGACCATGACGGACCAGGCACCATCCACATTTATCGCTCGCGCCTCGTCAACGGCCAGTACGCCGAACCGGAAAAACTTGGCCCTGAGATCAACTCAGAATTCAATGATTCCCAACCCTACATTTCTCCTAACGGTAAGATTCTTATCTTCGCGTCGACCGGATCCGGCGAGCCGCCCTTCAATCGCCGCCCGAAAGAAATTATGGGCGGCGGTAAGCCCTACCCGCGTGGCGATCTTTACGTCAGCTTCGATCAAAACGGAAAATGGACGCCTGCCCGTCACCTGGAACACAACATCAACACCGAAGCCGAAGAGGAATATCCGTTTCTCACGCCCGACGGCCGCTATCTTTTCTTCAGTAGCGAGCGCAGTCCGTTCACCGTGCCTGTTGCGCACCGCCTGAATTATCGCGAACTCGAATCCGCCCTGCACTCCACGCTCAATGGTCACGGAAACGTATTCTTCATCGGCGTGGAAGCCCTGGAGTTGCCGCAATGAAGACCCCGACCCAATGTCTGTTGCTCGCTGCAATCTGTCTGCCGTTTTTGGTCCCAGCGACTGCCCAGTCCCAATCCAATGCCAGCGCGATCGCCGCTCCCAACCCAGAGATGATCGGCGAAGGCGTAATCTCCACTCCCGACGACGAATTCGGGGGCTCTCTTACGCCCGACGGCAAGACCATCTATTACGACATCACCGTCCCCGCGCACTACCTCTATGTCATGTGCGAGTCACATCTGGTCGACGGGAAATGGCAGAAGCCGGAAGTGCTGCCGTTCTCCGGCCTCTATCGCGACAGCGATCCCGTGCTCACGCCGGATGGAAAGACCCTATTGTTCGCTTCCGACCGGCCACGCCACGGGCAAGACGAACACAGTTTTTATATCTGGTCGGCGACCCGCACAGAGCGCGGCTGGAATGAGCCCAAACCGATGGAGGGTCCGGTAAACAGCGCCGGCAGCCAGGTCTTCGCCTCCGTGGCCAACAACGGAAACCTGTATTTCACTTCTGATCGCAACAAAGGCCAGTTCGATGTCTATCGTTCGCGATTAGTCAATGGAAAATACCAGGAGGCGGAGAATCTTGGTCCCGAGATCAACGGCGAGGGAATCTGGAGTCTGGAAGCCTTGATCGCTCCCGATGAAAGCTACCTGCTGATTGGCAGCTTCGGGCGGCAACCGAGCTTCGGAAATTCCGATCTCTACATCAGCTACAACCAGAACGGAGTGTGGTCCAAGCCAAAGAATCTGGGACCAATCATCAACACTGCAGCCCGCGAATACAGTCCAAGGGTCAGCCCGGATGGCAAGTGGTTCATCTTTACCAGCGAGCAGGGCATGCAGACGGAAAAGCGGGACCAGTCCTTCACCAGCGAAGAATTTAGCCGCAAGGCAAGGGGACTGCTCGATGGGCTAGGGAATCTCTATCGCATTCCGATGGAGTATGTGTTGCAGAACACGCGGCCCTAGCAGGCGTAATGTTCGGCGACCAGGAGATCGATTGGCTGGGAAAAACTCATGAATGTCGGCACGACCGTGGAAGAGCGGCCCTTCAGGGCCGCGTAAGCGGTTTGGAATGGATGTGGGCTTTAGCCCCAGTGGTCGCTTTTTCTCGGCAAGTGAATTTTTCCGCAGCCTCCTAGGAGAAAAAACGAGTCTGAGCCCTGAAATACAAAGGGCCGAACCCGTTGCCGGGCCGGCCCCTTGGGAACCGAAGAATCCGAAGACTTCCCCAGTGTCCCCTGTGGTTAAGCCTTCGTTTTCCGGCTAGAACTCCAGGTGAAACCGCAGACTCGGCACCAGCACCGGCCCGCGGTCGCGGTTATAACCAGGATTGTTGATGTGTTGCAGATCGAAGGCGCTGAAGATCCCGCGCCAGACATGTAAGTTGTAATAAGCTTCGACGATGTTCTCGCGCCCGTAGTTCAATCCGCCATCGCCCAACAGAAACCCCAGCCCGCCCAGCCGCAAGTATTCCTGATGATCTTTCTTGATCGCATTGGAAACGACGACCGCGCCGACTTTATCCAGCTTCCGATGCCATCGTTCACCGGCCAGATCGCCGCCCACCTGGAACGTCTGGTCCACTTCCGTGTACGCGTACGATTCGTGCTGGCCTTCATTCCAGCCGAATCGCCCAAAGGCTCTGGCATTGCGGCTGAGCTGTTCTTCCAGGTTCAGTCCGAATCCGTATTTGATCGTCGTACGCTCAGGATGGTCGGTGATGATAGGTCGTGGCGTCTTGCCCGCCAAAAAATCGGCGATGGCATCGCGATACACGCCCATATTGGCGTGATTGACGAAGGAGAGCAGCCGGATCGTCGTCGTGCGCGTGCCATGAAACGCCGGATGCAGCTCCAACTCGAAGTTGTCTGCCCGTGCTTTGCGCAAGTTCCACTGCAGATCGATGCCATTGGCGACCTTGGGCATGAGCGCTTCCTCGAATCGAAATGCCCAGTTCCGGTCGTGATACTCAGCCAGCAGTCCGATCGTATAGCCGCGCGTGTCGGCTGCGTAGTCGTAGGCGCCATTGTTGTCCACTGTCCAGTTCATGAACTGCAGATGGCTGTCGGTGCCGACGTCGTTGATGTCGAAGAAATCGTTCACTCCCATCTTGCCGAAACGCAGTTCCAATCGCCGCACCGGAACCTTGGTTGCCAGATACCACGGATTGCGCTCCGCCTCGGTCGTCTCACGGCTCAACAGAATAATCTGCCGGATCATTCCGCGCGCGATGTAGGGCGTGGTTCCCAAAGTAGAATTGCGCACCACGTCGAGATCGGTGAAGCCTCCTAGACCGAGCGCATCACTCAAGCCGCCGCCAGCCGCCGCCTCGAAGTGCATGAAAATCTCCGTCGTGGTGGTGAGCTGGAATCCTGTAAAGAGCGTGGCGATGTTGGAAGTGGCGTGCTCGTCGTGCGTTCGAAAGCTGTTCGGCCCGCTGTATTTCGCGTCGAACGAAGGATGCCACTGCGAAATAATGTTGTCCTGCCCGGAAACCCACCACCGCGCCGTTTGCGAATGCCGGAACATGCTAACCACCGGATCGTCCGGCGTTGAGTCCCCCGCGGCTGCGTCGCTCGCACTCTGTGCCCGGCTGCGAACTGTCATCGACAAGAGAATCCCGCACAGAAAAACGAGGGCCCGCTTCGCAAAGCGGTACCGGGTTGTGCGATTCCCGACGAGTTGGCAACGTGCTTTCACGATTTCGATGACTTGGTCTTCGTACTAAAGACTAACTCGCCTCTAATAACGAATTGTTAACGCGCCGTTTGCCCAAAGGTCCCGGCCAGGTCCAGCACGTGATAAAACACCAGCAACATCATCAGGACCAGATAGCCACGCAGCGTCATCAAGGCTAGCTTTACACTCGTCGTCATCGGCATCGGGCCCAGCGTTGCGATCTCCACTTTTGCCTCTGGAACGTCGTCCAGCGGATGCACGACCAGAAAGTGATCTTGTGGAACCTCGGAAACCATTGTTGGCCTGAGAAAATTAAACGTGTTCATGAGCGTACCTCTCCTTCCTTAACTTGCGGGAAATAGTCTGGGGCGGCCACCTGAGCCGCCAGGATCAGCGAGAGAATGAAAAGAACGACGATGATCGTCCAATTCACCCAGTTGTTCCAAGGCTTGTTGACGAACTGCTCGCCGAGTACCTCTTTGTCGTTGAGCAGTAATTGCAGGAAGATGATGGCCGAAGGCAGCATAATTCCTGCCAGCACCTGCACCCCAAGAATGATCAGCTGCAACGGCGCCCCGGGGATCAGCACGATCGCCGCCGCCAGCCCGACGCACGCCACGTAGGTCAGATAGAAGCCGGGCGCTTTTCGCACTGGCATCTCCAGGCTGTGTGCCCAGCCTCTCACTTCGCCATACGCCCAGGCGCTCGAAAGCGAAATTGCCGTCGTGCCCAGGACCGCCGCGTTGATCATCAGCAGCAGGATGCCGCTCCGGATCGTTTCGCCGGAAACCAGGTGCAGATTGCTCGCCAGTTGCGCGGGGTCGGAGAACGTGATTCCATGCACCCTCGCCGCGTTGCCGGCGATCATCATGCACGCCGCTACTATGATCGTGAACGTGGCACCAAGCAGGGTGTCCAACTGCGCCCACTTCACGTCCGCAAAGCGCAGACGCTTGTCGGCGATGCAACTCTGCTGGAAGAACAGCTGCCACGGGGCGATCGTCGTACCCACTATCGCGATCACCAGAAACGTCAAGTTGGGCGTAAGCCCGCCTTTCGGCACTCCGGGGACCACAGTGTCGTGAAAAATCTGTGCGAACGACGGCCGCAGCTTCAGCGCGATGAATATCCACGCCAGGTCCAGCAGGCAGAGAAATACCGTTATCCGTTCCCAGCGCCGGTAGCTGCCGGTGAGCACCATTGTGACCAGCGCCACTGCCGCCAGCGGCACTCCCACCCGCGGCGCAATGTTCATATGGCTCAAAGCCAGCGAGATCGCCGCGAACTCGGTCACCAGCGTCAGGAAGTTCACCAGCTGCAGATCTACCAGCGAAAACAATCCCCACCAACGGCCGAAGCGCTGGTAGATCATGGCGGCGTGCCCTTTTCCGGTGGCGATTCCCAGACGGACCACCATCTCTTGAATGAAATACGTCACTGGGAGCAGCAGCAAGAGCACCCACAAGAGCCGCGTTCCATACTGTGCTCCGGTCTGAACGTAGGTCGAGACCGCGCCCGCGTCATTGTCTGCTTCCATGACGATCAGGCCGGGACCGAAGACCATGAGGAACGTCATTACGTGATAGAGCCATTTGCTGCGAACCAAGCGACCGCGAACCGGCTGCGCCTCCTCAGCGCCTACAGGGGTTGAAAGCACTTTTTCTTGCATTGTCTGCCTCGCATGCTCGGGCCTGCGAGTTGCGGTTCGGGCGAAGACACAACACACGTGATGGAGGCAGGCACCGCGGGGCTTATCCCCTGGAATACCCTCTGGGATTGCCGCGGGCCCTGCCCGTTCCTGCGTGAGTTGTCGTGGGAAGAAGAAGCAGAGGTGAAGTGATAGGGAGGAGAACTGCTGCTATCGAGTCACATCTACTACTTCTATCCGTCGTTCCGACACGTACTCGGAGGCTCGTCGATTGGCTTTGTCATAGACCTTTCCGGTGAAGCCAGGGAATCCGATTTCATTTTTCCCTCCAAGTCGTATACCATACCGGGGTATACTACGGTCAAGCAAAAAAATGCACACCGTCGAAGAAAAACCCAAACTCATTCTCCGCATCCGCCGCATTAAAGGTCAGATCGCCGCCATTGAGCGCGCCCTCGAGAACGACGAGGAATGTTCCGATTTGCTGCAGTTGATCACCGCCGCCCGCGGCGCTATGAACGGACTCATGGCGGAATTACTGGAAGGGCACATCCGTTTTCATGTCATCGATCCCAAGCAAAAGGTCAGTTCCGAACAGGCCTTGGCTGCCGATGAACTGATTGACATCGTGCGCTCGTACTTGAAGTAGGACGGTGAGAGAAAGTCGGGCACAAAAAAACAAACGGACAGCCTGGAGCCCCCCAAGACTGTCCTGATCCACCCTCCCGGTTAGAAGGGCAATCTGAGACAGAAGTTACTGGACCGACATTGCCGCAATATTGCGATTTCGTGAAAATCCCATGAATTTGCGCGCTCCAGCCCATCGGAGAGGCGCTGCTAATATTGAATGAGAATCCCAGGATGGCTTGCCGCTACCAGTGGAGGAGTCCATGGCCCGCAAAACCGAGCAGTCCCGTAAGCTGCACAAGCGCGCCGAACAGCTGATTCCTGGCGGCGTAAACTCACCCGTGCGTGCCTTCCGCGCCGTCGGAGGCGAGCCTCTCCATATTGTTCGCGGTCAGGGTTCCCGCATCTGGGACGCCGACGGCAACGAGTACGTGGACTACATCGGCTCCTGGGGGCCTCTGATCCTTGGCCACGCCGCCCCCAGCGTAGTCGAAGCTGTCATTTCCGCAGCCCGCAACGGCACCAGTTTCGGCGCATCCACCCCCGCCGAGGCCGATCTAGCTGAACTGGTGATCTCCGCTTTCCCGCACACGCAGAAAGTTCGCTTCGTCAGTTCCGGCACCGAAGCGACCATGACCGCGATCCGTCTCGCCCGCGCCTACACCAGGCGCAAATACATTGTGAAATTTGAAGGCTGCTATCACGGACACGCCGACGCCCTGCTAGTCAAAGCCGGATCGGGCGTAGCCACGCTTGGCATTCCGGGTTCCGCCGGCGTTCCTGAAGAGTTCATCCAGTTCACCCTCGCGTTGCCCTTCAACGACACCGACGCCCTCGAACAAGCCTTCAAGAAATTCCCTCACCAGATTGCTTG
>JACXTT010004076.1_pt1 | contig 21904 bp, 19 predicted proteins | sample 9270951 | NCBI WGS metagenome assembly JACXTT01 (sample SAMN15532306, study PRJNA645909) | rock metagenome | isolation source: weathered quartz diorite | place: Puerto Rico | collected 2017-06-21
CCGAGCGCGACGTCGGCCATCCACAGCCCACGCTACTCGGTGCTGAAGGATCCCGGCACGAAGGCCACACTGCCGTATGCCGACGCGCTGCTCGATAGTTTACAGATCACCAAGGAGCGCCCGCGCCTGCGCGAGTACGCCGACATCCAGGAGAATCTCCGCGTGACCGCCGGCAAGCTCACCGCGGGTGAGCTGACGCTCGAGGCCGCGCTGAAGGAGATCGACGCCGGCACGAACCGCATCCTCGGAAAGTAGCGGCGCGTCCGACCATGGCCGCGGGCCGGGCAGGACGGTGGTTCCTGCTTCCGGGCCTCGTCTTCCTGTTCGCGATCGATCTGATCCCGCTCGCCTACTCGGCCTGGGTGAGCTTCTACAACTGGTGGCTCATCCGCCCGCGCGACGTCCGCTTCGTCGGCCTGGCGAACTACACGCGCATGGCCGACGACCCCGAGTTCACGCGGGCCGTCGTCGTCACCACGTTGTTCACCGTGGGCGCGGTGCTGCTCGAGTTCCTGGTGGGCCTGCTGCTGGCGCTACTGTTCGCCCAGCCCTTCAAGTTCCTGCGGCCGATTCGCGTGCTGCTGCTGCTGCCGCTGTTCGTGGTGCCGGTGGTCGGCGCCACGATGTGGCGGGTGATCTTCCATCCCGAGGTCGGTGTGCTGAACCACTATCTGGCCGCGATCGGGCTCGGCCCCCTGCCCTGGCTCAGCGATCCGCGCCTGGCGCTGGTGTCGATCACGCTCGTCGACGCCTGGCGCACGATCCCGTTCATGTTCCTCGTGATCTACGCCGGGCTCGAGGTGCTGCCGGCCGAGCTCTTCGAGGCCGCCGCGGTCGACGGCGCCTCGGCGTGGCAGAGCTTTCGCCACATCACGGTGCCGCTCTTGACCTACATCATGCTGCTCGCGGTCCTGATCCGCGGGATGGACGCGTTCCGCGAGTTCGACATCATCTTCGTGCTCACCGGCGGAGGGCCCGGCACCGCGACCCAGACGATCCAGATCCTAAACTATCGCGCGTTCGGCCTGGGCCACATGGGCGAGGCCAACGCGATCGGGATCGTGACCCTGATCATCGTGGCCGTGCTGTGCTTCGTCTTGATGCGCGCGGTGCTGCGCCCGCAGGCGGCGCGTTGAAGTCCACGCGCCTGCGCGCGATCCTGACGTCCGCGGCACTCGTGCCCGTTCTGCTCTGGACGCTGTTTCCGATCTACTGGATCACGACCGCGTCGTTCAAGACCGAGCTCGCGCTCTACGCCAGGCCGCCGCAGTGGCTCTTCACGCCGATCCTCGACAACTACACACGCGTGCTGACCAATATTCCGTTCGTTCAGTACTTGAAGAACAGCCTCGTCATCGCGATCGGGACCACGCTCGGCAGTCTCGTGCTCGGCACCCTGGCCGGCTATGGCTTCGCGCGGTTTCGCTTCCGCGCCTCGGAGGCGGTACGCTTCCTGGTGCTGGTCACGCGGATGGCGCCGCGCATGGTGCTCGTGGTGCCGTACTACTTGATGATGCAGCGGCTCGGCCTGCTCGACACCTACACCGGCCTGCTGGTCGCCTACGTCTCGTTCGCGTTGCCGTTCTCGATCTGGCTCCTGATCGGCTTCTTCGTCGACGTCCCGCTCGACGTCGAGGAGGCCGCGATGATCGACGGCTGCTCGCGCCTGGGCGTGTTGCTGCGGATCGTGATCCCGATCGCCGCACCCGGTCTGGTGGTCGCCGCGATCTTCGCGTTTCTCGTCTCCTGGAACGAGTTCCTGTTCGCGCTGATCCTGAGCGGCGTGGAGGCCAAGACCTTGCCGGTCGTCATCGCCGGACTCAACACCGATGCCGGGCCGCTCTACGGCGAGATGAGCGCGGCCGCCGTGATGGTGATGCTGCCCAACATCGTCATGACGCTCGCCCTGCAACGCTACCTGGTCCGGGGCCTCACGCTCGGAGCGGTCAAGGGGTAATCGACTTGGAAACACGCAACCTCGGCATCGTCAGGGCGCTCGGCTGGGAACGCACCGCCACCGGCGTCGAGTTCCAGTGCGTGACCGAAGCCCTCGCGGCCGCGCGCGTCGAGCTGAGCGCGGTGGCGCCGCGTGCCGTCCGTGTGCGCGTCACACCCGGGCCGCTCGCGGCGCCCAAGCGATTCAGCTACGTGGTCGGCCGGCCCGAGCCCGGCGCCTGGTCGGTCGACGGCGCGGCGAATTCAGTCACGTTGAGCACGGGACACATCGTCGTCGAGGCGAGCCTCGATCCCTGGCAGCTCACGTTCCGCGCCCGCGACGGCCGGCTTCTCACAGAGCAGGTGCACGACGACACCAACTTCGCCGGCCAGCGTTTCGGACCGCGGCCCGGCTTCGAGGTCGAGAGCCTGCCGCACGATCCCGCGCGGCGCGTGCGCGGGGTCGTCGAGACTCTGCTGCTCGACCCCGAGGACCACTTCTACGGTAGTGGCGAGCGCTTCGGCCGGCTCGATCTGGTCGGACGGTCGGTTCGCGTGTGGAACCGGAACCCGTATGGCGCGCGCTCCGAGCTCGCCTACAAGAACCTGCCGATCGTGATCGGTACTCGCGGCTACGGCCTCTTCGTCGACGTGCCGACCGCCGTCGGCTTCGATCTCGGGCGCCGCTCGAACCGCGCCTACACCGTCGAGGCCGAGGGTGACGAGCTCGACTACTACCTGATCGCCGGCACGCCGAAAGAGATCGTGACCGCCTACACCGAGCTGACCGGGCGGCCGGCGGTGCCGCCCGAGTGGGCGTTCGGCTTGTGGGCGTCGACCTGCTTCGTGCAGTTCACCGAGGCCTCGGTGCTCGAGGTGGCGCGCCGCCTTCGCGCCGAAGGTATCCCGTGCGACGTTTTCCACCTGGATTCGTTCTGGCAGCGCGCCTACATGTGGTGCGACTTCGAGTGGGACGCGGCGCGCCTGCCCGACCCCAGGCGCCTGCTGGCCGAGCTCCACCGCGAGGGATTCCACAACTGTTTGTGGATCAACCCCTATGTTTCGCTGCAGAGCGCACTCTACACGGAGGGCGCGACGCACGGCTACTTCCTCAAGCGTCCGGACGGCAGCATCTATTACCCGATCGTCTGGAGCCAGCGCACCGAGCGCGGCATGGGGCTCTGTGCGATCGTCGACTTCACGAATCCGGCGGCCGCGGCCTGGTACCGGCGCAAGCTCGACGAGCAGCTCGAGCTCGGCGCCGATTCGTTCAAGCCGGACTTCGCCGAGGAGATTCCGGCCGACGCGGTGTTCGCCAACGGGCTCACCGGCGCCGAGATGCACAACCCGTATCCGCTCCTCTACCAGAAGGAAGTATTCGAGGCGACCCAGGCTCGCGCCGACCGGGTCGTGGCGTGGTCGCGCAGCGCCGCGCCGGGCGTTCAGCGCTACCCGGGCCACTGGTCGGGTGACCCGGAGTGCACGTTTCTGGATCTGGCCAACACGTTGCGCGGCGGGCTGGCCGCGTCGATGAGCGGACTCGCCTACTGGAGCCACGACATGGGCGGCTTCTGGGGTGATCCCTCGCCCGAGCTCTTCGTGCGCTGGTCGCAGTGCGGCTTCTTCTCGGCGCTGAGCCGCTTTCATGGCGCAACGCCCCGCGAGCCGTGGCGCTACGGCGAGGAAGCGCTACGAATCTTCCGGACCTACGCGCGGCTTCGCAGCCGCCTCGTGCCCTATCTGGTGAGTTACGGCTGGCAGGCGTTCGAGGACGGTGTGCCGCTCATGCGGCCGATGGCGATGGAGTTCCCCGACGATCCCGCCGCGTATGCGTTCGATCTGCAGTATTGCCTCGGCCGCGAGCTGCTCGTCTCACCGGTCGTGCGGGCCGACGGTATGGTCACGACGTACCTGCCGCGCGGCAAGTGGACCGACTGGTGGACCGGCGCCGCCCACGAGGGGCCGACGACGATCCGGCGCCGGGTTCCACTCGAGGAGCTACCGCTCTACGTCAGTGACGACAGCCTCGTGGTGCTGGGGCCGGAACGCAATCACGTCGGCGAGAAGCCCGCCGATCCGCTCACGGTCGAGGCGTTCGTCACGAACGAAGCGGCGTTCACCTTGCGGGGTGATGCGGGCAGCGTCGTCCTGCACTGTAGCCGCCAGGGTAACGAGGTGACGTTCGAGGCGAGCGCGGCGCCGGCGACGTTCGTGTTTCGTTTCCGCCACACGCTCCCGATTCGCTCGGTCACGGCAGAGGGTCGATCGATTCCACGGCTCGATGCCGCGGCGCTCGAGCGGGGCGAGGCCGGTTGGGCGGTCGACGAGCGGGGCGCCGTCGTCAGGGCCCGAACACATCGGATCGAGATTCGCTAGCGAGAGCGCGAGCGCGTCCTCCGCGTCTTGCCGAACAGGCTGCGCAGCTCGTCCTTGGCCGCCTGCAGGCGGGCGCGCTGGGCGTCCGTCAGCTGATGGCCGGCTCGATTGATGTAGAACGTGAGCATCGACATCGCCGAACGATACGGCTTGGATTTACGCCGGCGGCTTCGCTCGGCCGAGCGCTTCAACGATCTCGCGATGGCCTTGGGGCTCCTGGTGAAGACGCCGCGTTCGAGATCGAGCGTGTCGCTTTCGCGAGTGACGCGTTGCGACCAGCGTCGCGTCGTTCGCGTGCGACGCCGGCGCGAGCCAGACTTCGTGCGGTGCCTTGCTGAGCCAAACTTCGTCGCGCGCCGTTTGTTCATTCCGAGGGGTCAGTGACAAAGCCGCCGTAGATGAACAACCCGTCGTCCAGCGGCTGCTCGATGAACACGTGTGAATAGGCTCGCGACCTCGGCAATCGTGAACACGGCTCGATGCCGCCGTTTCTTCGAGCCGCGTTGAGCCGGGTGCCTAGCTCGGTGGTCACCGAATTCTGCTGCGCGACGTTGGCATGCATGTAGATCGTGATGAACTTGCCGGCCTGGTTGCCGGCGGTCTGCTGTACCAGCAAGCTCCTCGACTTGACGACCTTGTGGAGAATCTTCCGCGCTGCCAGGAACGGCAACACGATTGACGCGACCGTTTCGGCGCCCTCGATAGCCGAGCTGACGTGATACTTCCGGCACGGATTGGGGCACTCGCCGATGAACTGGGCGTAGATCGTGTCGGGAACTGCCCAATACCGGCCGTCGCTGGGAAAGTACTGCGGTTCCTGAGCCACTAGTCGAGCGCGCGGTACATGCGCTCATCGTACAGAGCGCCCGTCATCGTCGCGAGCTTGTCGCGGAACTCACGGGTGGGCGCTGCCATCGAGTGCGTCTCGACGGCCTTCGCGTCCTTCCAGATCTCGATCACGGTGAAATGGTTTTGCCGGTTGACCTGCTGGACCACCTCGAAGCGCAGGTTGTCCGCGCCGCGCCGGCTCTCGTCACCTAGCCGCTTGAGCGCGGCGACGCCGTCGTCCTTGCGTGGCGGAATGACGTCGACGTGGGTCGCCACGTAGATCCCGCCGCGGGTCGAGGGCGCGTCGATCGGGCCGATCGAGAGCGCGGTGTGCACCCGCTCGTCGGTCGGCGCGTTGCGAATGGCGGCGATCTTCTCGCGCGTGTCGGTGCTGTTCGCGCTCTTACCGTGCGCCTCGAAGGCCGCCTGGTCCTTCCAGATCTCGAGGATCGCGAACTGGTGCGGCTGGTCGATGCGCTGGACCACCTCGCAGCGGAGGTTGCCGCCTTCCTTGGAGGCGGCGTCACGATAGCGACGAAGGATCGTCGCGGCCTCCGCCTTCGACGTCGGCATGACCTCGATGTACGTGACCGCGTAGATGTTCCCCACGATGGGCGCCGGCGTCGGCGTGGGTGTCGGTGTCTGTGCCGGCGTCTGCGCCCGGACGTCCGCGATCGCGCCGATCGCCACTACGAGCAGCCCCAGGACGAGAACCCGAAGGAGCGTCTCCATGGCTTCACCCCCACGCATGCTACCCTAAGCGCTCGAAGCGCGGAGGAGCTATGTCAGCGGGCCACGTCGTCGCGGGGATCGATCTGGAAGTCGTGCGCCGCGGCGCCGGGCGGCCGGTGCTCCTGCTGCACGGGATGCAAACGATCGATCCGCGGGCGCCGTTCCTCGACATGCTCGCCCGTCATGCCGAGATCATCGCGCCCTCGCACCCCGGCTTCGGCCGTTCCGCGCGCCCGGTGGATTTCGAGACGGTGTACGATCTCGTCCACTTCTATCTGGAATTCCTCGAGTCGCTGCCGCACGAGAAACTGACCGTGATCGGATTCTCGTTCGGCGGCTGGCTGGCGGCCGAGCTGGCGGTCAAGTGTCGCCATCGGCTCGATGGCCTCGTACTCGTCGGCGCGTTCGGCATCAAGGTCAGCGATCGGGAGACGCCCGACATCCTCGACGTGTTCAACAGCGCGCCGCAGGAGGTCCAGCGGCGCAGCTGGCACGATCCGGCGACCTGGGCACCCGATCTCGACGCGCTGTCCGACGACGAGCTCGTGCTCCGCGCGCGCAACTGGGAAGCGCTCTGCCTCTACGGCTGGAGCCCGTACATGTACAACCCGCAGCTCAAGCGCTGGCTCTCTCGCATCGCCGTGCCCACCCTCGTGATGTGGGGCGCCAGCGACGGGATCGTGAAACCGTCCTACGGACGGGCGTACGCCGACTTGATTCCCGGCGCGCGCTTCGAGCTGATCGAGCGCGCCGGGCACCATCCCGAGATCGAGCAGGCCAGGGCGTTCGTCGATATGGTCGTGAAGTTCCTCAATCGCTGAGACGGCTCCGGGAGAGCGAGATGGACGCTTGGTGGCAGTGCGAAGTCCCGTACCCGTTCGTACCGCAAGACGTGCTCAACGCGACGGACTCCGTGCGCGCCAGCCTGCCCAATCGCTGTTGCGATCCCAAGGTCGCCGCCGATCTCTTCGAGGAAGTCATCGACGAGTTCCTGCTGTGCGACGACCTGGGCCTGAATGTGCTAGCGGTCGAGCACCACGCGGGGATCAATTCGCTGCTCGGCGCCAATCCGCTACTGGTCGGCATTCTGGCCCGGCAGACGCGCCAGGTGCGCATCCTCAGCCTCGGTACGTTGATCTCGCTCCGCAAGGATCCCGTGCGCGTGGCCGAGGAATACGCGACCGCCGACGTCATCTCGCGCGGCCGGCTCGAGATCGGCTTCGTGAAATCGGGCGGCTCCGAGATGGCCTCCAACAACGCGAATCCCGTGAACAACATCGAGCGCTACTGGGAGGCGATCGACCTCATCAAGAAGGCGCTCAGCCATCAGGACGGCCCGTTCAGCTGGGAGGGCAAGCACTACACGCACCGGCACGTGAACATCTGGCCGCGGCCCTGGCAGCAGCCGCACCCGCGGATGTGGTCCGCCACCGGTGATCCGGAGACCGCGGCCGAGGTCGGCCGCCGCGGCCTGGTGCACGTGCTCGTGCTACGCGGACCGGACGGCACCAAGCGCGCCTACGCGGCGCATCGCAAAGCGCGCGCCGAGGCCGGCCTGCCGAAGGTAACGACCGACAACTTCGCCTACGCGGCCTTCGTCTACGTCGGCGACACCGACGAGGAAGGGCTGCGCGTCGGCAGCAAGCTTCTGTGGTTCTTGCACACGAGCCTCAAATCGGCGCCGCAGTATTCGCGGTTTCTGCCGGGCAGCTCGCCGCCGCAGGCCGCTCCGCAAATCTATCGGACAACGCCGCGAAGCGGCGCCACGGGCGTGATGTCGGCGAATCAGAACGCGGCGCGGCTCACCTCGCTCAGCGCCGGGCAGGCCATGGCGCAAGGCATCCTGTTCGCGGGCAATCCCGACAGCGTCTACAAGCAGGTCATGGAGTTCTACGACAAGGTCGGCGGCTTCGGCCACCTGAGCCTGGTGGGCCGCTCGGGCTTCATGACTCACGCGGAATCGGAGAAGGGCATCCGGCTCTTCTCGAAGGAAGTGCTGCCGCGACTTCGCGAGATCAAGCCGGTCACGGTCGAGTGACGCCCGACTGACGCCCGCTGCGCGTCAGCGCCCGGTGAAGCGCGGCGCTCGATTCTCGCGGTGCGCGGCCATGCCCTCGTCGACGTCGTGGCTCCACTCGAGCGCGTGCCGGAGCGTGTCGGCCAGGGAGCGCGCCGCCGCGAACCCGGCACCGTTGCGGACGTTGACGATGCGCTTGGCGCCGCGCGTGGCGATCGGCCCGCTCGCGCAGATGCGCGCGGCGAGCCCCCGGGCCTCCGGCAAGAGCCGCGCGGCCGGATAGACGCCGAGCACGAGCCCCAGGCGCTCCATCTCGGCGGCGTCGATCTCGCGGCCGGTGCAGATCAGCTCGAGCGCGCGCGCCCGGCCGACGATTCCGGGCAGGCGCACCGGACCGCCGGCGCCGGGGAACCCGCCCCACAGCGCCTCGGGCAGCGCGAACGTCGCGTGCGCCGCGGCCAGACGCATGTCGCACGTGAGCGAGAGCTCGGCGGCGCCCGCGCGGGCGGCGCCGTTGAACGCGGCGATCACGATCTGGGGCAGCGCCTCGATCGAGTCGTAGAGGCGGTTCGCGGTGCGGACGAGCTCGAGGATCTGCTCCTTCGTGTAGCTCGCGCGGACCACCGGGTTCAGGATGCCCATCGAGAAGAACTCGGTGCCACTGCCCGTGATGACGACGGCCTGGGTTTCCTCGTCGCCGGCGAGACGATCGACAAGACCCTGCAAGGTCAGGAGCACGTCGCGCGTTAAACGATTCTGATCGTGGGGCCGGTCGAGCGTGATGGTCATGGCGCGACCGTCGCGCTCGACGCGGACTTCCTTCGAGCCTTCCGTCATCGAGATTCTCCCGTGAGTAGACCGCCGAACAGGCGGGCGCCCAGCTTGAACGCCTCCGCGAGCGTGGCGCCGGCGCCGGTCGCCGACGGGTTCCCTTCTCGCCACGCTCTCAGATGCTCTTCCGACCGGAAGAAGTTGATCGTGGTTCAGAGCGAGTCGGCGACCTTACAGCGCGCGTCGGTCCGCTGGCCGACCCAGAGCATGACGCCCGACTCCTCCGGTCCGGCGCCTTCATGCGTCGACCACAGCGCGAGCGGCTCGCCGCAATGGTGGCACCGCGACCGGATCTCGATCGACTGGCCGATCATCGGCGCGATGCCGAGCGCGTCGACGGCGCAGCAGGCGAACCGCTCCTGGCCGTCCATCAAGCGCACGACCCACGGTGTGGGGAGCGCCGAGAAGGGATAGGCCATGTCGATCTGGCCGGCCTGAATCCGAATCAGATCGTCGTCGTCCAGGCGCACTAGCGACCGTCGCGTCTCCTCGGCCGGAAAATCGGGAAACGCCGCGACGACTTCTTCGATCGGGATCGGACCGCCACGGTCCACGAAGAGCTGGAGCACGCGTCTGGCGATGGCGGACTCCCGCCCGGCGCGCCGCGCCTTCCAGCGCTCTTCCAGGTCGGCCGCGCCGAGCTCGTCGGCGGTCTTGATCTGAAGGCTCGCCATCCAGCTAGCAGGATAAACTCTGTCGCAACCCAGGAGGGGCGCGATGTTCGAGGGCTTTCGACGGTTCGATATCCAGACGACCGAGCCGCAGGTGACCATTCGCGGCGTCGTGGGCGGGTCGGGGCCGCCGGTGCTCCTGCTCCACGGCAATCCGCTGAGCCACTACCACTGGCGCTTCGTCGCGCCGCGCCTGGCGAAGGACTTCACCGTGGTCGCCACCGACCTGCGCGGCTACGGCGACAGCGGCAAGCCGCGCGGTCTGCTGGATCACAGCAACTACTCGTTCCGGCGCATGGCGCAGGACCAGGTCGACGTCATGCGCCACCTCGGCTTCGAGCGATTCATGGTTGCCGGCCACGACCGGGGCGCGCGTACCGCCTACCGCATGACGCTCGATCATCCGGCGGCCGTGCAGAAGCTCTGCCCGATCGACATCCTGCCGACCCATCACGTGTGGACGCACGTCACGCGCGAGTGGGCGCTGAACAGCTATCACTGGGCGTTCATGGCGCAGCCCTACGACTTTCCCGAGCGCCTGCTCGAGGGCAAGGCGGAGTACTACATCCGCCTGAAGCTCGGCTCCCAGGGCCTGGGCAAGGGCGGGCTCACCGAGGACGCGATCCAGGAATACATCCGCTGCTGCACGCCCGAGAACATCCACGGCGTCTGCGAGGACTACCGCGCCGGCGCCACGATCGATTACGAGATGGACAAGAAGGATCTGGAAGCCGGCAACAAGATCGCCTGCCCCGTGCTCGTGATCGTCGGCGGCCAGAGCCACACCGCCAAGTTCTATGGCTACGAGAAGGGCTGGGCGACGTACGTCACGAACCTGGTCGGCTGCGTCGCGCTACCGTGCGGCCACTACCCCGCCGAGCAGGCCCCGGACGAGACCTACTCAGAGCTTCGCCGGTTCTTCTCCTGACGAAGCTCTACGGCACCCGTGGGCTCAAAAAATCGGTCTGCGCGGAATCGAATGTGGAGCGCGCCGTTAGGTGTTTGGCCGGAGCGAAACGCCGCCCAGACTGAGTCAGCGCTGTGTCCAGGCCACAGCCAATTCACGAAGTGCACATGCGCCCCCTCCGCCCAGTGATTTCCGCTCTCCGCGATGTCGCGCTGGTCTAGATATACGAAGTGCCAGCGGCTGGGGTCTTCTCTACCCACGAAGAGGTGCCCCACGAAGAACCGCCGATCTATAAACATCTGACCTATCTTCTTGACCGCCTTCAGGGCGTCTCCCTCAAGTGGCTTGCCGACGACGCCTCCGCTCAGTGCAGCTAGTTCGCTGGCCGACGGCCAAACGTTCGGAGGGATTCGGTCTTGATAGTGGATGTAGTGAACGAAGGGTAGAGTCCCGACCTCGCAGGAGAGAATAAACAGGGCGAGATCGCGGCGGGACAACATTAGATCGCGACAATGCTGCTTCAGCTGCCTCTTATTGCCACATTCGAAGAGGTCGAGAAATCGTGTCGAGGGTTCTTTGTTCAAAACTACTTGAACCGCGGAATGACCTTCTCCGCGAACAGCTCGAGCGTCTTCAAGCACCGATCGCGCTCGAGTATGCCCTGGCCGAACAGCAGGAACACTTCGCGGAACGGCACGTGGCGTGCCGCGTTCTCGATCATGCGCGTCACGGTGTCGGCGTCGCCGATCAGGAGCGGCGGGCGGTCCTGGCCGAAGGGGACGGACCACGAGTCCCACATCCATAAGCAGTCCTCGGCCCAGGCCTCGGCCTCGCTCTTCGTGTCGGCCAGCACGAGATAGCCGCCCCACGCTGCTTCCTCGCCCCGCGGCACGTTCCGACCGTGCTCTTCGGCCACCTCGCGGTAGCGGCTCCAGAGCATCTCGCAGAACGACATCTCGCTGGCCATCACGATCGGCTTGCCGCCCTCCTTCGCCCAATAGAGGGAAGTCTGCAGGCTGTGCGTGAACCCTGAATATATCGGGATCGGGTTCTGCAGCGGCCGTGGCGCGATGCCGACCTCGCGGATCGTTCCGTCGGCATCGACGCCGCGCCCGTACTTCAGATAGACGGGATGCGGGTGCGGCTGGCGCTGCCCCTCGGGCGGATACGTCCAGTACTTGCCCTTGAAGGAGAACGTGTCGTTGGCCCAGGCGGCCTTGATGACATCCACGCACTCCTCGAACAGCTCGCGGTTCCGCGCGTCCTCGTCGCTCCTGCGGTTCCACGGGCCGGTCGCCCTGGCACCCGGCACCGCGGCGTAGTTCTCGAACCAGCGCGCCTGGTAGCCGCGCACGAACGCGACGTTGAGCCGTCCGCCGAGCAGATGATCGAGCGTGGCCGCGTGCTCGGCGACGCGCAGCGGATTGTGCGTGGGTAGCACGTAGCCGAACTGGTTGATCCGCAGACGCGGCCCCTGCTGGCCGAGGAACATCGCCATGAGCCCCGGATCCTGGCCGAGCTCGAAGCCTTCGATCTGCAGGTGGTGCTCCGGAATGCCGATGCCCGACCAGCCCGTCGCGTCGCACGTGCGCGCGTACTCTCCGATCTCGTCCAGCATGCGCTGGTAGAGCACGGGATCCTTGCCGGCCATGCCGCGCTCGAGCTCGCGGCGGCGGCCGATCGTCACGTACATGAACGCGTGGAAGTCCATCGCTTACAAAACATTGTTATACCACCTGCCGCGTCGGCGGCCGGCGCAGCGCCCAGAACGCCACGCAGCCGACCAGATAGGACACGATCGAGGCTACGAACGCGAGCCGATAGCTGCCGGAGATGTCGAAGATCCATCCGGCGCCCCACGCGCCGACCGCCGAGCCGATGCCGGTGCCGACCGTGATCACGCCCAGGATGGCTCCGAGATTCGGCCCCGGAAAGAGATCGGCGGTCTTGGCAGTGACAGCCGGGCCCCGCGCGCCCCAGGTGAGGCCGAAGAAGCACGCGTGGATCCAGAGGAGCCAGGCGTGATCGGGGCCGGTGATGAAGAGCGCGCAGATCACGCCGACGATCGAGACCGCGTAGGCCAGGACAGCCGACAGCTCGCGACCGATGTAGTCCGAGAGCGTCCCCGTGACGATCGTCCCGGCGACGGAGAGCAAGGCGCCCAGCCCGAGCACGCTCGCCGCGTAGAGCTTGTCGAAACCTACATCGACCGCGAACGCGAGCTGATGCAGCGAGACGAAGAAGCTGCCGAGGCCCGTGCACAGATAGACCGTGAACAGGAGCCAGAAGTGCGGCGTCGCCATCGCCTCGGCCAGAGTCCAATCGGGGCGCGCCGGTCGACCGGTAGGGCTTTCGCCGGCCGGCGACGGTCTTGCGGACACCACGCTGCCCGACGTCTCCTCCGGGGCAAATAGCGCCGCGAGTGGCCAGATGAGCGCGCCCATGAACGCCGCCTGCGCGAGATATGCATGCCGCCAGCCGATCGTCGAGATCATGATCTGCGCGACCGGCGCCGAAACGGCCCGCGCGAAGCCATTGGCCGACTGCACCACCGAGATCGCCATGCCGCGGTTGCTGACGAATCGACGGGACAGCATCGGCACGAACACGACGAGCCCGAGGCAGTTAGCGCCGATGGTCATGAGGATCCCGTAGAGCAGAATCAGCTGCCAGAGCGCGTGAACGTAGGCGCTGCCGAGAAGGCCAAGCGCCAGGACACCCCCGCCCAGCAGCACGAGCCGCCGAGGGCCGAGGCGATCCACCAGCACGCCGACGAACGGCGCGCTCGCCCCGCTCACGAACGCCGAGACCGAATAGGCGAGCGACGTCTCGGCCCGGCTCCACCCGAACTCCTCGAGGAACGCCAGGAGAAACACCGCGTAGGAGTGCATCAGCGCGGCGCTGATCGCAAACGTCACGAAGGCGCCGCCGATCAGCAGTCGTCCGGACCGCTTGGTCATGCGCTGTCCCTATACAATGGGGCCCGGGACCCATGACCGCGCTGACCGACTACACGACGTATGCCGACGCGCACCGGTATTTCTCGTCCGAGGCGCTGTGGGCGCTCTTCGACGGCAGCCGCGAGTCGCTGAACATCGCGCACGAGTGCGTCGATCGCTATGCGGCGTCCGGGCGCGTGGCCGTCCGCGTGGCCCATGCCGACGGGCGTGACGAGATCATCGGCTTCCGCGACCTCGCCGAGTGGTCCTCGCGCTTCGCCCACTGGCTCGAGGCGCGCGGGGTCGAGCGCGGCGACCGCGTGGCGATCATGCTCGAGCCCTCGCTCGCCTTCTACGCGGCGCTGTTCGGCGCGATCAAGCGCGGCGCCATCGCCGTGCCGCTCTTCACCCTGTTCGGGCCGGACGGTATCAGGCTCCGCGTCGCGGACTGCGCGCCGAAGCTTCTCCTGACGAACGCCGAGAAGGTCGACACGGCGCGCTTCCTGGCCGGGCTCGACGTCGCCGTCGCCGACGACGCGCTGCTCTCGACGCTCGCGACCTTGCCGAGCCGCTACGAGACGCGCAGCGCGCCCGACGGGCTCGCGGTGTTCCAGTACACGTCGGGGACCACGCGCGAGCTGCCGGCGGCCGTGCGCCACCCACAGCGGGCGATCGTCGCACTCATGGTGGCCGCGCTCTATGGCGCCGGGATCCGTCCGGGCGATCGCTTCTTCTGTCCGTCCTCGGCGGCATGGGGCCACGGCCTCTGGCACGGCACGCTCGCGCCGCTGGCGCTCGGCGTCACCACCGGTACCATGGCGGGCCGCTTCGACCCGGTGCGGATGCTGCAGGCGCTCCAGGAATACGACGTGACCAATGTCGCCGCCGCGGCGACGCACTATCGCATGTTGAAGAGCACGGGCCGGGCGGGCGCGTACCGCTACGGTATCGGCAAGCTCTCGTTCACCGGCGAGCCGATGGACAGCGCCACGCGCGCGTTCGTCGAGACGACGTTCGCGACTCGCGTGTGCAGCATGTACGGGACGACCGAGGTCGGCGTCATCCTCGCCGATTACCCGGGCGCCCGAGACTACACCGCCAGGCCCGGCGCGCTCGGCAAGCCCGTGCCCGGCGTCCGCGTCGAGGTGCAGGACGCGAACGGGGCGCCGTGTCCGCCGGGCCAGCTCGGCGAGATCAAGGTGTGGCGTCGGGGTGCCTGGTTTCCGACGAAGGATCGAGGTCACGTGGACGGCGATGGCTACTTCTACCACGCCGGGCGAGCCGATGACGTGATCATCTCGGCCGGCTGGACGATGAGCGCGGTCGAGATCGAGGACGTGCTGCTCCGCCATCCGGACGTGCGCGAGGCGGCGGTGATCGGCGTCGCCGATTCGCTGCGCGGCCAGGTCGTGAAAGCGTTCATCGTGAGCCCGCGCGCCGGCGACGACACCTTCGCGCGCGAGCTCCAGGACTTCACGCGCGCGCGCCTGAGCCAGCACGAGTATCCGCGCCGCGTCGCCTTCGTCGCGGCGCTGCCCAAGACGCCGGCCGGCAAGGTCAATCGCAAGGCTCTGCGCGAGTCCGAGGCGTCAACCGTGGAGACGACGCATGCCCCGTGAGACGCAGCTCTTCCCCAAGATCACCGAGCAAGCCCTGGACGACCTGCGCCGGCGGATCGGCGTCAAGATCACCGATACGCTCGAGCCGTGGTGCCACGAGGCGACACGCGACAACATCAGGCACTATGCGCACGGCATCGGCGACGACAATCCGCTCTGGTGCGATCCGGATTACGCCGCGCGCACGCGCTGGAGCGTTCTCATCGCGCCGCCGAGCTTTCTCTTCGCCACCAGCCGCATCATCTCGGGCTACGTCGGCGGGCTCGCCGGCGTCCACGCCATGTGGGCGGGCGCGGACTGGACTTGGCACCTGCCGGTGCGGCGCAACGACGCGATCTCGACCGAGGCGTGGCTGAAGGACCTGATCGAGCACGAGACCAAGTTCGCCGGGCGATCGATCCAGCAGGTCTACCACGTCGACTTCTACAACCAGCGAGGCGACCTCGTCGCCGCCGCCGACAGCTGGTGCTTCAGAACCGATCGCGACGTCGCGCGCGAAACCGGCACCAAATACAACGAGGTCAAGGCCAAGCCGCCCAAGCGCTACACCGACGAAGAGCTCGCCGACGTCTACCGGCTCTACGCGAACGAGCAGATCCGCGGCCCGGTCGCGCGCTACTGGGACGACGTGCGCGAGGGCGAGCCGCTACCCACGATGGCGAAGGGGCCGATGACGGTGACCGGCTTCATCGCCTACGCGCAGGGCTGGGGCGGCCTCTACATCCGCGCGAACAAGCTTGCCTGGAAGCAAGTGCATCGCCATTCGGGGCTCGGCATCAAGAACCGCTTCGGGATTCCCGACTGCCCCGAGCGGGTGCACTGGGAGCCGGAGTTCGCCACGATGGTCGGCGCGCCCGGCGCCTACGACTACGGCCCGGAGCGCTGCTCGTGGCTCACGCACCACCTGACGAACTGGATGGGCGACGACGGCCTCCTGCGCCGGGCGCACTGCAAGATCCGCCGCCACAATCCCGAAGGCGACACGTTGAGGATCGACGGCACCGTGGTCCGAAAGCTCGTCGACAACGGCCGACACCTCGTGGAGATCGAGCAGCAGGCGCGCAATCAGGACGGCGAGCTGTCGGTCGTGGGCGGCGGAGTCGTCGAGCTTCCCAAGCGCGGCTAGGAGCCCCATGAGCACGCTCGCGGTCACGCGCTTCGGCGATCTGCCCGACGCGGCCGCGGCGCGTTGGGATGATCGCGAAGCGCTGGTCTTCCGCGAGCGACGCTATTCGTTCCGGCAGATCAAGGCCGAGGTCGATCGCGTCGCGTGCGGGCTGATCCAGGCCGGGGTGCGGCCGGGCGACAAGGTCGCGATCTGGCTCCTCAACTGTCCGGAGTGGATCTTCGCCATGTTCGCGCTGGCGAAGATCGGCGCCGTGCACGTGCCGATCAACACGCGCTTCAGAACGATCGACCTGGCCCAGGTGCTCGAGCGCTCGAACACCTCGACCCTGATCACCCACGACGTCTCCGGACCGGTCGACTACCTCGCGATGGTCCGCGAGCTCGCCGAGCTCGACGGCGCCGGCCCCGACCGGCGGGTCGCGAGCACACGTTTACCCGACCTCGAGCGCGTGATCGTCGTGAGCGAGCGTGAGCACCCCGGTGCCTGGAGCTGGCCGGAGCTTCTGGAAGCCGGCCGATCGGTCGAGACGGCCACCCTCGCCGCCCGGGCCACGGCGGTGAAGCCCACCGACACGGTCTTCATCATGTACACGTCGGGGACGACCGGCTTCCCCAAGGGCGTGATGCGCGACCATTTCCTGCTTGCGCATCTGGCCGACCGCTACCGGCGCCTTCAGTCCTCGGAGCGCGACGTGTTCGTGAATTACCTCCCGCTGTTTCACGTCTTCGGATATATCGAGGGCCCCCTCGGCTCGTTGCTGACGGGCTACCGGCAGATTCTCGCCGACTCGTTCGATGCCGACGAGGCGCTCGACCTGATCGAGCAGGAGGGCGGGACGCACATCGACGGATTCGACACGCACCTGAAGCTCCTGATCGAGGCCCAGCAAGCGCGGCCGCGCGATCTATCGACCTTGCGCACGGGCGTGATCGCGGGCGGCGCCGCGAGCGCGACGCCGCTCGTCTACCGCGCGCGCAAGGTGCTGGCGCCGCTCCGTCATCTGACCGCCTACGGCATGACCGAGGTCGGCGCGACGATCTCGCTCTCGTTCATCGACTCGTCGGAAGAGCAGGCGTGCGAGGCCTCCGGCGCGCCGTGCGAGGGCTTCGAGGTGCGCGTGATCGACCCCGACACTGGGTGCGATCGGCCGCGCGGGGAGCCGGGCGAGGTCATCGTGCGCACACGCTATCTCATGCAAGGCTACTATCGCGATCCGGACGCGACAGCGCGCGCCGTCGACGCCGAGGGCTGGTTTCACACGGGCGACGCCGGCATCCTGCGCCCGGACGGCCATCTTCGGTTCGTCGGCCGCTACAAGGACATGATCAAGGTCGGCGGCGAGAACGTCGATCCGACCGAGGTCGAGAGCTATCTCATGACCTATCCCGGCGTGAGCCAGGCGGCCGTGGTGAGCTATCCCGATGCACGGCTCGGCGAGGTCGGCGTGGCCTTCGTCCAGGTGGCGCCCGACGCGGGCGTGGCGCCGGACGGCGTGATCGCGTCCTGTCGCGGCCGGATCGCGAGCTTCAAAATTCCGCGTCACGTGTTCGTCGTCGACGAGCTGCCGATGACGTCGAGCGGCAAGGTGCAGAAGGCGCGGCTGCGCGAGCTGGCGCGCGAGCGCCTGGGCTAAGCGCCGGGCGCGCTCACCTCGCCGGTCCCGCCGAGTAGCCGCGGTCCATCATGCAGCGCCGGTAGCGATCCTGATTGACCTGCTCTTCCGGCCCGCCCGGGCCGGGCGTCGCGCGCCTGGCCTGGGTCAGACACTCGAGCGTGTCGCGCCCGCGCTCCTGCTCGGTCACGCCCGGCTTGGTCCAGGCGTCGGAGCTCGAGGACGCGCAGGCCGTGAGCCACACGGCCCCGACGATCAGGGCGGTCACGAGCGTCGCATGCTTCAACATGACCACACCTCCACGTGAGGTCGGCTACGGCGCCTGGGGCCCGCCCTCGCGGGGACGCGCCGCGGCGCCGCGCAACGTATTGTCCACGACCTCGATCGCCGCCTCCACGAGCCGGGTTCGCGGGACGTAGTCGTCATGAAACAGGATGCCCATGATCGGGACGCCGACGGACTGCACGACCGCCCAGTGGTCGGCATTGACGAAGCCCAGCAGATGGCCACCCGGGACGATCTGGTCGTACCAGAAAAGCAGGCCATCATTGAGGGGATCGATCGACGCCAGGCGGCGATACATGGTCGCCGTGAAGGGCGTCAGGCGATCTGGCCGCGGCATCGTGACCAGCGAGAAAACGGGTACCGAGACCCGCGCCCGATTCTGCCGCCACCACTCGAGCCGGACCTCGCGTCGCACGTCGTCGATCTCTTCGCCGGTGCCCGGCTCGCAGGTGAACAGGCGCGACGACGACACCAGCAGGCGGTACTGGGACTGAAGCTCGTCGGCCAGCAGGCTGCCTTGCGCTGCGCCGGCGACGCTGACGATGGCGGCGATGCGGCTGGCCTGCTCCGGATGCCGCGTAACGAACTCCAGGAAGTCGGGCAGGCCCTTGGAATAGGCGAACACGATCAGTGGGCGCTCATCTTCGGGAAGCGCGGCGAGCTCTCTGGCGAGGCGTTCCGCGTTGGCCGCGCTGGTGCCGCGTCCGGCCACCGGCAGGTAGTGCACGTCGATGCCGGCGCGAGCGAGATCGCGCTCGACAGTCGCGAACGGACGGATCAGCGGCCCGACACAATCGGCGAGCAGGCCGGGAACGAAGGCGACGCGGTAGCGTCGGGCCGGATCCTCCGTCGGTCGCGCGACGTACGACCACTCCTCGCCGGGCAGACGCAGAAGGACCTCAGCGCACGACGTGTCGTCGCCCGGCAGCCGGCGGCACAGCGCCGAGCGATAAGAACCGCGGAGATCGTGAACGCCGGCCGCCTGGATCGTTGCAAGGATCGCCGGCGCGTCGGCATCGGTTCGACCGCGCCCGCGCACAGACGAGCACGCGGTCAGCGCGATGGCCGCCGTGACCAGCGCCGCGCGCGCGAGGATCGGGATCCACGGCGGCGCACCGGTCCACCGTTCGTTCGCTCGAGACACTCGTCCCCCGCGAGAGTCTACTCGAATGACGTGACGTTGAGACAGGACGGTGTGTGGTCGGGTGCCGAAAAGATGCGGGGGAGCGGCGATCCGCTCCCCCGGGCGTTCGGTGACGCGGTCGGTTACGCGGCGGGAACGGCCAAGTACAGAGCCTGGCCGTCGCGATTCACGAGCAGCACGAGCGGCTCGTTCTTGGCCTGCTTGTCCACCCGCGTCTTGAGATCCTCGACGGTGCGAACGGGCTGGCGATTGATCTCGACGATCACGTCGCCGGCGCGGATGCCGGCCTCGGCGGCCCGGCCGCCCTCGTCGACGTCACGCACGAGCACACCTTCCTTCACCTTGAGCCCGAGCTCGCGGGCCATCGGCGGCGTCACAGGCTGCACGGAGAGACCGAGCTGCCCCTTGCCCTCCGTCGCGGCCACCTTCGTGGGCGTCTCGTCGTCGAGGCGAGCGACTCGCGCGTTGAGCCGCGTCTCCGCGCCGTCACGCGCGACCACGATCGGCACGTCGCGCCCAACCGGAATGTCGGCGACCAGACCGGGCAGATCGGTCGCCTTCGTGACCTTCCTGCCGTTGAATTCCACGATCACGTCGCCGGCTTTCACCCCGGCCTTGTCCGCCGGCGAGCCCTCGATCACCGACGAGACGAGCGCGCCGTTGGTGTTGTCGCGCTTGAACGTCTTGGCGAGATCGCGCGTGAGCGGCTGGATCGTCACGCCGAGCCAGCCTCGCTCGACCTTCCCGTGATCGGCGAGCTGCGTGATGACGGTCTTGGCCAGGCTCGACGGCACCGCGAAGCCGATGCCCACCGAGCCGCCGCCGCGGCTGAAGATGGCGGTGTTGATGCCGATGACCTCACCGCGCGCGTTGATCAGCGGGCCGCCGCTGTTGCCGGGGTTGATCGACGCGTCGGTCTGGATGAAATTGTCGTACGGCCCGCTGCCGATCACGCGGCCGGTCGCGCTCACGATGCCGGTCGTCACGGTCTGCTCGAGCCCGAACGGGTTGCCGATGGCCATCACCGGCTCACCCACCTGAAGCGCCGTCGAATCACCGAGGGGGATCACCGGCAATCCGGCGGCGTCGATCCTCAGAAGGGCGAGGTCGGTCTTCGCGTCACGGCCGACCACCTTGGCCGGCAGCTCGCGTCCGTCGTCGAGCTTCACGGTGATCTCCGCGGCGTTCTCGATGACGTGGTTATTGGTGACGATGAAACCATTCGAGTTCAGCACGAAGCCCGAGCCCGCGGCCCGCACCGGCCGGCGCTGGCCCTCGTCGAAGAAGCGCCGGAAGAAGTCCTCGAACGAGCGGTCGTCGGGGCGATCCGGCCGGCCCCTCAGCTCGGGTTTCGGCGTCGTCTCGGCGTTGAGCTTGGTACTGACGTTCACCACCGCCGGCTTGGCCTCTTTGCTGAGGCGCACCCAGTCCGGCGTCTGCATCATCACATTCTGCGCGGCACCGTGATGCTCGCTCCACAGCGGCGCTTGCGACGCGCCCGTGAAGCCGAGATGCGGCAGCAGGCCGATCAGAGCTGCCACCGCGACCAGGGCGACGATCGGCGCCGCCCAGCGTTGATATCTCTTCGAGAAATTCATGAGTCCGCCTCCGTGTTGGTTCATCCGCCTGAGCTCTCGTGGTCCTCGCTTTTTGGCTACGACCATCACGATAGCGGGCGCGGTTAAATCACCTGTGAGAGACGTATGAGAAGCCTCTTAGCGGGCGAAAGCGGGTGAAACGGCGCTACGCGGCGGGCAGAACGACCGTGAAGCGGCTGCCGCCGCCCGGGCGGCCCTGGAGCTCGAGCGTGCCGCCGTGGGCCACGACGATCGAGCGGGCGATGGCCAGGCCGAGCCCGCTGCCGCCCGTGTCACGGCTGCGGCCGGCGTCGAGCCGCACGAACGGCTCGAAGATACGCACGGCATCGCCGGGATCGATCCCGATGCCGGTGTCGTCGACGCCGAGCGCCACCCGCTCGGCGGTCCGCTCGAGCGAGATCACGACGCTTCCGCCGGCCGGCGTGTATTTGACAGCGTTGTCGACCAGGTTCAAGAGTGCGCGCCGGAGCGCGCCGGCATCGCCCCGCACGGTGGCGGGCGCCGTGGCGCCCATGCTGACGTTGACGCCTTTGCCCTTGGCGAGACGCACGCCCATCTCGAGCGCCTCCAGACAGAGCGGCTCGAGATCGACGACCTGGTGGACCGTCGTGGGACCGACCGTCGACCGCGACAGCAGCAGGAGATCCTCGGCGAGCCGGATGAGCTGATCGACCTCCTCGATGCTCGAGGCGAGGACGCGCCGGTACTCGTCCGGCGAGCGCTCGGCGCGCAGCGCGATCTCGATGCCGCCCCGCAGCGCGGTGAGCGGCGTCCTGAGCTCGTGCGCGGCGTCGGCGGTGAAGCGCTGCATCTCGGCGAACGCGGCCTCCAGGCGTGTCAGCATCGCGTTGAGCGTGTCGGCAAGCCGGTCGATCTCGTCCCGCGTGCCCCGCCGTTCGAGGCGGCGGCTGAGATCCTCGGCGCTGATCCTGAGAGCACTCTGCGACATGCGATCGACCGGGCGGAGCGCGCGCCGGGCCAGGAGCCAGCCGCCGACGGCCGAGAGCACCACGCCGAGCGGGACGAGCACCAGCAGGGTCTCCACGTAGCGGAACAAAGTCTGGCGCGTGCGCCGGAGCGGCATCGCCACCTGGACCAGGTCGACGATGCGGCCGCCGCGCACGACGGGCATCGTGAGCAGGCGCGCCTGCCCGCCGGCCGTCAGGTCGACGGTCTCCAGGGTCGGCGCCCCCTGGAGCGCGTTCAGCCGCGCCTCGCGCGAGAGCGGCAGGGCCGGCCGCTGCGCGCGCGAGCGCAGTCGGCCCTCGGCGTCCAGGAGCT
>JACXTT010004077.1_pt1 | contig 21898 bp, 12 predicted proteins | sample 9270951 | NCBI WGS metagenome assembly JACXTT01 (sample SAMN15532306, study PRJNA645909) | rock metagenome | isolation source: weathered quartz diorite | place: Puerto Rico | collected 2017-06-21
AATCACCGGCGAGCGCCTGCGCGCGAGCTTGGGGGACGAGCAGCGGAAGGGTGAGAACGGCGAACGAGGCGGGGCGCCACATCCCTTGTAGCAGCTTGGAGTTCCGAATATACTGCCCGGACCACCCGTGCGCATCCTCAGCCGCTACCTGCTGCGCCAGCACATCGCCCCGCTCGGCTTCGCGCTCTCGGCGCTCACCGCGCTGATGCTCCTGAATCAGATCGCAAAACAGCTCGGCAATCTGGTCGGCAAGGGACTGGCGACGAGCGTCATCATCGAAGTGTTCGTGCTGTCGATTCCCTTCATTGTGGCGATGACGCTCCCCATGGCAGTCCTCGTCGCCGTGCTGCACACGATGAGCCGCCTCGCCGCCGATTCCGAGATCACCGCCATGACGGCGAACGGCATCAGCGTGGGCCGCCTTGCGCGGCCCGTGCTCCTCGGGGCGACGGCCGTGGCGGCGCTCGCGTTTCTGTGGAACGACCAGGTCCTGCCGCGCTCCAATCACCGGCTGCGCACGCTCCTCGTGGATATCCAGCGCAAGAAGCCGTCCCTCGCTCTCAAGGAGCAGGTGATCAACGAGGTGGTGCCGGGCCAGTTCTTTCTCAGGGCGGCCCGCATCGACCCGGCAACCAACCGGCTGCGTGACGTGACGATCTATGATCTGGGCGATGCCGAGCGCCGTCGCATCATCACGGCCGACAGCGGGCAGATGGCTTATACCCCCGGCCAGACCGATTTGTACCTCACGCTGCGGGACGGCGATATCCAAGAAGTGCGCCGCGCGTCCGACGACCAGTTCAATCGCACCTTTTTTCACACCAATCACGTCCGCGTTCGCAACGTCTCCAATCAGTTCGTAAAAACGGACGAAGACACCTATCGCTCGGATCGCGAGATGTCGATCTGCCAGATGGAGCAGGTCGTGGCTGCGGCACAGAGCGACGCCCGCGCCGCGCGTCTCGAGGCGAATTCTACCGTCGAGCACGACCTGCGGCGCCTCGCCGGCATCACCGCCGGCCCGGTGCAGAACTTCCCGGCCACCGATTCGACGCCGGGCCCGTATTGCCGCTTCATCGGCCGATTGGGGCAATGGCTGCTGCCGGACTCGGCCCAGGCGCAGGGGGTTCCCCGTCCCGTCACGGACGTCCCGCCGCCAGGCGCCCAGACGCCCGTGGTCCAGCCCCCGGTCTCGAACCCGTACGCCCACCAGCCGCTCGTCACCCCCGGTGGCACGGCCGGCGAGGATGAGCGCGTCGAGAGCGCCCGGCGCCGGGAGGCGATCTATCAGGTCGAGATCCAGAAGAAGTTCACGATCGCCGTCGCGTGTTTCGTCTTCGGCCTGCTCGGCGTGCCGGTGGCGCTGCGCTTTCCGCGCGGCGGGGCGGGACTGGTCTTCGCCGTCAGCGTCGTGGTGTTCGCGATCTACTACATCGGCCTGATTGTCGGCGAAGATGTCGGCGACCGGCTGATTCTGTCTCCCTTCATGTCGATGTGGGGACCGAACCTGATCTTCGGCGCGCTGGGATTGATCGGGATGTGGGTGATGCGACGCTCGACACCGACGGCGCGGGGCGGCGATTGGACCGACGTGAAGGAGGCGCTGGTGGGATTGGTGCAGAAGCCGGCAGCCCTGTTCGGCATGGGCGGCGGAAACCGGCGGCGGAGGACGGGAGCGGGGACCGCCCTCTAACCCATGCGCACGCTCGACCGTTACGTCCTGCGCCAGTGGCTGATCGTGTTTTCCGTCGTGATGCTCGGGTTTCCGCTGCTCGTCATCGTCATCGACCTGACCGACAAGTTCGACCGCTACCTGATGCGCGGCCTCACCAAAGGCCATGTGGCGCTGGCCTACGTCTTCGGCATGCCCGACACCATGTTCCTCGTGCTCCCCGCCGCGGTCCTGTTCGCCACGGTCTTCACCGTGGGGCCGATGGGGCGTCACTCGGAGCTCACCGCCGCGAAGGCCTCCGGCATCTCGTTTCATCGCCTGGTGCGGCCCATCATCGTGGCCGCGGCGGCGTCGTGCGTCCTCGGCATCGGCCTGAGCGAGCTGGTGCCGATCGGCGCGGCGCGCAAAGCCGAGCTGCTCGGCGAGAAGGCGGTGCGCACCGGATCACGCGTCAACTTCGTCTACCGCGCCGACGGCGGGTGGGTCTATGCCGTTCGCACCCTGGAGATCGCGAAGCGCGAGATGAACGATCTCGTGATGGAGCGGGTCGGTACCGGCATCGACTACCCGACGATCGTCGTGACAGCCGAGCGCGCCCGCTACCGGCGCATGGCGGGATGGACGCTGCAGAACGGCAGCGTCCGCTACCTCCTCGGCCCGGGAGTGGAGCGCTCCTTCGACTTCCACACGCTGCGCACGCCCACGCTGGTCGAGACGCCCGAAGACCTCCTCGCGGAGCCGAAAGCCCCCGAGGAGATGCGCTACGCCGAGCTGGGACGCTACATCGACGCCCTGGCACGCTCCGGATCGGACACCCGCAAGCTGGCCGTCGACCGGGCGCTGAAGATCGCCATTCCCTTCACCTGCATCATCATCGCGCTGTTCGGCGCACCACTCTCCGTCACCAATCCGCGCGCCGGAGTGGCGTGGGGGTTGGCGGTGAGCCTTGCCACGACGTTTCTCTTTCTCTTGCTGATGCAATTATCCCGTGCGGTGGGCGGTGGCGGGCTCTTGCCCCCGACGTTCGCGGCGTGGCTGCCCAACATCCTGGCGGCGGGAGGAGCGGGATGGCTGCTGAAGAGAGTCCAGACGTGAGGTTGTGGAAGTTGGTGGAGGTAGATCGCGCACGGCCTCCACCAACTTCCTCGACCTCCACCAACCTCCCCTACCGAGCTTTCAGAACGAGTACCTCGCCCCGAGCTGGAACACCCACCGCGACCCAAGCGAGTTCAGCGTCACCTGGTTCTTGATCGGCAGGTTCAGGGCGTAGCTGCCGCGGCCGTTGACCTGGTCGTAGCCGGTGAGCCGGATCAGGTTGGTCTCCTCGTTCAACCCCGTCACCCTGATCAGGCCCCAGCTCGAATTCAGGAGATTGAGCACGTTGAGCACGTCGGCCGTGACTTCGATCGACTGCCCGTGCAGCGTCCCGAACGTCTTGCTGATGCGGGCGCTGACCAGGTTCTGCCACGGATTGCGGCAGGCGTTGCGCGGCAGGATGTGGCCGCGGTTGTTGCGCAGGCACGGCTCGTTGTTGATGTAGTTGTCGAGCGTCGCGGCCTGCCCGGCGACCGGCATGGTGATGTCCGCCGTGTTGATGGGCACATACACCGCGTCGTTGCCGCTGAAGCCGTCGGCGTTGATGTCCCCGTTGACGACGTAGGTGAACGGCGTTCCGGAAATCCCTGTGTAGAACAGCGAGAAGTGCGAATCGAGCGGCGTATTGACCGTCCCGCTGATCGTGACCTTGTGCGGTCGGTCGAAGAACGACGTCGCCAGCGTCGGCGACTGGACCGGGCCGTTGAGCACCCCGAAGCGGTAGTTGGAGCTTGTGATGTCCGACGTCATCGAGCGGAAGTCGACGGTATGCGAGTAGGTGTAGCTCGCCGAGAACTCGACGCCGTCGGAGAACCGCTTCTGGAACTGCACGGCGAGCGACGCGGAATGATCACCGCTCGTATTGTGGTTGCGGATCACATCGGCGTACGTGCCGGTGACCCGCGCCGCCGTAGCGGCGCCGGTCGCGGCATTGATCGTCCCGTACAGCGGCCGCCCCGTCTCTCCCGCCGACGATCCCTGGATGCCGGTGAGGTTCACGTCCTCGAGTAGGAACTCGTTGATCGCCTTCGTATAGATGAAGTCGACGGTGCCGACGACGCCCCATCCCAGCTCGCGGTCGAGGCCCAGCGCCAGCTTCGCCGCCTGCGGGAACTTGAAGTTGGGATCGAAATACACGACGCTGGGCCGGCCCGCGGACGGCGCGGCGCCACAGCTGGTCGGCTGGTTGTTGGGATCGGTGGTGAACGTCAGTCCCGCCACTCCCGCCGCGCCGGCGCAGACGAGGCTGGTCTGTTCGAGCCCCGTGTTTCCGTAGGCGTTGGAGAGCCAGACATACGGCGGCCGGCCGGAGAAGATCCCCACGCCGCCGCGCAGGATCGTCAGCCCCTCGCCGTTCACATTGTAGTTGAAGCCCAGCCGTGGCGACCACAGGATGTTGCCGCTCGGGAACGATCCGGTGTGCACGGTGCCGCCGCCCAGGAAGGCGAAGTGCATCGTGTCCAGCGTCGGGTTCTCGGTCGGCGACGGTTGCGTCGGCACGTCCATCCGCACCCCAGCGGTCAGCGTGAGGTTCTGGATCGGCGAGAACCGGTCCTCGGCGTAGAAGCCGTACTGCTTGACGCGGAAGTCGGCGACCGGACCATTGGGCCGCAACGCCGTGGGCAACGCCCGCTCGAATCGGTTCGGCAGCCCCGCCGCGAGCGAGTCCGGACTCGAGAAGTTCCACACCCCGATCGACGCCGGGAAGAAGACATTCACGAAGTGAAAGAACTCGTTGTGCGTTCCCACCGTAATGAGGTGATTCCTCACCGGGAACGTCACGTTGTCCGTCAGCTCGATCACCGTCTGCTTCAGCGAATTCGCCTGCGAGAAGCGCTCTGCCCCCGCCGCCACGTACGTCGAGGGCGAGTTGCCGGCGACGAGGATCAGCGGCACGCGGTTCGGAAGATTGCGGACGTCCGAGATCGAGCTGTAAGCCGCGATCAGCTCGTTCGACAGCTGGCTGGAGATCTGCGACGTCCATTTGCCGCGCACCGTGCGCGTATGGTCCGTGAAGTCGTAGCCGGAGTTGGACAGCTGGTAGCCGTCGCGCCCGTTGAACGGTGCCGTGTATTGGTGCGTGAGATTGATGCGGTCGGCGTTGACGTAGATCCCCGACACTTCGACGTGGCTGTTCACGCCCAGCTCGTAGGAGAGCTTGCCGAACAGGTTGGTCTCGGGGTTCGGGATCGTCGGCGCAGCGTAGCTGCCGGGATCGAAGCCGTACGTGGTGCGGAGGATATTGCGCACCGAATCGAAGCGTGCCCCGGTGATCCCGATCCCCGCGGTATCGGTCGGGGCGCAGGAGCCCGAGCACTGGATCGCCGAGGCGAACGGTCGTTGGTCGTGTCGGAAATCGCCCGAGGCAAAGAAGTGCAGCTTGTCCTTGATGATCGGCCCGCCGAGCGAGAAGCCGTACTGTTGCTGCTGATACTCGGCGACCGGCACGCGAAATCCCGCCGTGTCCTTCCCCACGAAGTGCTGGTTCTGCATGTAGCCGAACGCGGTGCCGTGCAGGTCGTTCGAGCCGGACTTGGTGATGGCGTTGACGAGGCCGCCGGTAAACTGGCCCTGGCGCACGTCGAAGGGTGCAATCTGAATCTGGAACTGGCGCACCGATTCGAGCGACAGCGGCCGGGCGTTGACGCTGCCCCCGGGGACCCCATTCGTGGCGCCGAGGTTGAACAGGTCGTTGTTCGACCCGCCGTCGATCTGCACGTTGTTGAAGCGGTCGTTCTGCCCGTTGATCGAGTTGCCGCCACCCGGCGTACGCACCACCTGGGGCGACGTGCTGATGAAGTCGGTGAAGGCACGGTTCAGGGTCGGCAGCCGCCGCACCGCCGAGTCGGACACCAGCGTCTGGGCGCCGGTCCGCGCCGCCGAGCGCAGCGGATCGGCGTTGGTCGTGACCTGCACGGCGGCGAGCTCGACGGCGCTGCGTTTCAGGCTCAGGTCGAGCGTGAAGCGCTGCCCCAGGGCGAGCGCGAACTGATCCGATACCTTCGGCTCGAACCCGATGGCTCGCGCCGACAGCGTATACGGGCTGCCCACCGTCACGTTCTCGAAGGCGTACATCCCGTCGTCGCGCGAGCGCGTCAGCCGGCGCTCCCCGGTCGTGGCGAGCGTCAGCGTCAACTCTACGGCCGGGACCGGAGTCCCGGCGTCGTCGGTGACACGTCCCGTAACGGCGGCGGTGGTGACCCCCTGGCCCGCGAGCCGCGACAGCGTCAGCGGGGCGGCACCGAGAACGGCGAGAACAGCGACGCACTGGTACCAGCGTTTCATAGCGTTGCTCCGGAAGAGTGAGTCGACCACGAGTATTCCATTGCGGAGTTTTAGCACGGGCGCTGCAAAGATGCCCGGGGCCTGCGGCTTGTCAATCGGACTACGGGCTACGACCCCGTCACGATCGTGTCTCTCCCAGGGTGTGTGCGGCGCCACCACCAGTAGACCGGAACGCCCGAGATCAGCACGGCGATGTCCCACGCCGACTCCGTGGGCTGTGAGACGAAGTAGTTGCCCAGCAGGAACAACGACGCAACGAGAAACACCGCCGGGACGATCGGGTAGCCCCACGTACGATAGGGCCGCGCCAGGTCCGGCTGGCGGCGCCGCAGCACGTAGATCGCCGCGACTGCCAGCGCGTAGAACGGCCAGATGCCGATCACAAACTGATCGGCGAGCTGCGAGAAGCTGCGCACCAGCACGAACACCATGCCGAGCACGGCGGTGAGCACGATCGCGGGAGCCGGCGCGCCGGTCTTCGCATCGACGCGCGCGATCACCGCCGGGAACAGACCGTCGTCGGCGAGGGCGAAGAAGATGCGCGGCGATGTCATCATCGAGCCGTTCAACGTCCCGAAGGTGCTGATCGCCACGGCCGCCGAGACCGCGACGACGCCGGCCGTCCCGAACAACAGCTGCGCCGAATCGGCCGCGACCAGCTCGGCGTCCTTCATGCGCGCCATCGGAATGAGGTGGAGGTAGACGAGGTTCGCCCCGAGGTACAGCACCACAACGATCACCGCGCCGAGCACCAGCGCGCGCGGCAGGTTGCGCTGCGGATCGCGCACTTCTCCGCCGACGAACGCCAGGTCACCCCAGCCGTCATACGCCCAGAGAATCGCCACCAGCGCGAGCAGCACCGGGGAGAGCGTCACCGGCGCGGTTGCTCCCATTTCGCCGACGGGTGGGACCCCGCCTCCCAGGGCGAAGCCGAGCACGATCAGCGCCCCGAGCGCCGTCACCTTGAACGCCGTCGAGATGTTCTGGAGCACCGCGCCCCGATGGATGCCGCGCAGGTTCACCGCTGCGACGATCGCGACGTACGCCGCCGCCAGCACCTGCTCGGCACGCAGCGGAAGCCCGGCAACACCCGCGGCGGGATCGATCCCCACGAGCCGCAACGTGTAGGCCGATGCCGTGATCGAGATCGCTCCGAACGCGCCCGGTCGAATCACGAGCAGCTCGGCCCAGCCGAACAGAAACGCCGGCAGCGGTCCGAATCCCTTGCGGATGAAAACGTAGATCCCGCCCGAGCGCGGGAACATGGCGGCCAGCTCGGCGTAGGTGAGCGCGCCGCACAAGGCGACGATGGCGCCAACGACCCAGATGGCGAGGAAGACTCCGACATCCGGGACCCGTCCCGCAACGCTCGCCGGAGTGCGGAAGATCCCGCTCCCGATCGTCGAGCCCACCGCCACCGCCACGGCACTCCACAGGCCGAGGCGGCGCGGCAGGCGCTCGCCGAATTGATCGGGCGTCGTCATGACGGAATCTACGCCGCGGCGGCAGCCGGCGCGGGGCCGGCGTCGATCAGCTGCTTCGTGACCGGCTCCACCCGAAAGTTGAGTCCCTCCAGCGTGCGCGAGCCCAGCAACGTGAGGTCACCCGGCATCCCGAACACAACCTCGTCTGCCGCGCGTTTCCCAGCGACGGTGACGAGGACACTGCCGGTCCAGCGTTCGAGCACCGTGCCGTCGGCTTGCCGGAATCGCCAGAGGTTGTTCCGCTCGACGCCCAGCGCGACAAGAACCTCGGAGGGGACCCACGACAATTCCGCACCGGTATCCACGAGCACAGAGTGAACCGATCGACGTGCTCCCGGATGAGCAGGGTTCTCGAGCTCGAGGTCTACGCGAAAGGATCCCATGTCGGCGTCCATAGTAGCTCCTGTGGGCACGCCGAGTAGTACCATATCTCCGCCGCAAGTGTCAATACATTTCCCGTCCATGAATCGTCTCCCCACCCGTCTCGCCTGGTGCGCCGTCGTCGCAACCTGGCTCCTCATCGTCATCGGCGGCATCGTCCGCATCACCGGCTCCGGCCTGGGCTGCGGCGATGAGTGGCCGGTGTGCCATGGTCGATGGTTCCCATCATTCGCTGACATTGGCGCGGTGATCGAGTGGAGTCATCGGCTCGTTGCTGCCATCGTATCGACGCTCGTCGCGCTGCTGGCGGCGTCGGTGTGGTGGGTCCGGCGCCGCCAATCGCCGGGGCCGAGCCGGCTCGCGTACCTGGCCCTCGCCCTGCTCGTCATGCAGGTGCTGCTCGGGGCCGTGACGGTCAAGCTGCAGCTGCCTCCGGGGACGATCCTTCTGCACCTCGGCACCGCGATGCTGCTGTTTGCGACGCTGATCGCCACCGCTCTTCAGCTCACCCCGGGCTTGCGACCCGAGGGAGTCCTTTCAGGGCGCCCGGGGTTGGTCGGAGCGCCAGCGAGCGGCGCCGCCGTGCTGGTGTTCTTCACCGTACTCGCCGGAGCGCTCACCGCCAACCTCGGCGCCGCCACGGCGTGTGTCGGATTTCCGCTGTGCAACGGCCAGTGGATCGTGACGGGGAATTCTCTGCAGTACGTCCAGTGGACACACCGGCTCCTCGCGTACACGACGTATGCGTATCTCCTCGCCTGGGGGCTGGCGACGCGGCGGCGTTCCGCGCTCCTCGTGCTCGGCCTCGCGACGCTGCAGATCGTGATCGCGGCGGTGATGGTGACCCAGGGCCTGCCCCGGCCCGTCCAGGCGGCGCACGTCGCCGTGGGAGCGGCGCTCTGGGGAACGGTCGTCTCCGTGGCCCTGGGGGCCGTTTCCACCGGCAGCAGGCCCTGACGCGAAACGCCCGGAGCCAGCATCGGCTCCGGGCGTCACGCTCCGACCAATCGAAAAGCTCAGCAGTTCACTTCAGCCCGACAACATTTAATTGGATCAGGGTGGCGGACGCCCCCCCCGAATCGAACATGTTGACCCAAATCACGTATGTCGCTCCGGGAGGGAACACAAACTTGATGAGCTCGGGTGGGCCCTCGCCGTTGGCGTCGAGCGCGAAGCCATCACCTGGCGCTGCGTTGCAGGCACAATCGAAGATGTCTGCGCCACCGGCGAAATTGCCGCACGCAGGCACGTTATTGGGAGCCGCGTTGGAGAGCGCGGACCCGTCGCAGATGAGCAAATCACCATCGGTTGCCCCGGCAAACCAGCTTGCGGTAACAGTGACCGTATCAGGAGCAACGGTGTTGTTCGTGATCGTAAAGTAGGCGTCACATTTCTCGCCGCCGGAGGCCGGAATGCCACCGGGGCACGTTCCCGCCAGCGTGAGGTACGTATTGCCGTTGCCCACCGCCACCGGGAAATTCGGTTGGTCATTGCCGTGCCCACGGACGTCGAGCAGCGACGCTGTCGTGCTCGTAAAGGCGCCAGCGGCGTCTTCCGCCTGCTGGGCGGCGCCCATGCGCGAGAGACGGAGATCCACCGCTCCGGCCGCTCCGAGCGGCGGTACGGCCACGACCGCCGTGTCAGTAGAGAACTGATCCACGAAACCCCGGACACCGTCGAAGTAGACTCGCGTGTCAGCGTCGAACTGCGGGTCGCCACCACCGCGGTGCAGCACAATCTTGTCGGCTGGCGCGCCGCCATTCTGCGAGACGGTCCCGCCATACGTGCCGACCGGCAAGACGTAGGAGCCCTGACGTGCATCGAGCGTCGCGCCGAGACGCGTGGTCCGAATCAGGTACGTCCCGCCAGCTGCCAGGTCCGAAATCGTGAACTTGAAGCTGTCCGCCTTGGCCGTTGACGTGTCCACGGTCAGTGCGGCGAAGTTCGCGTTGCTGGTGCCGCGGGCAACGCGTGTCGCGCCGGCGCCAGTCGCCACAAACGGCGGGTCCCCCGCGTTGCGATGCATCCACACCGTTGCGCCGGGGAACACCGGGTTCGGCGTGAACGTCCCAGTGAAGGCGGGCGCGGCAGCAACCGTGTAGCCAACGCCGTCGAACTCCACATCGCCGGCGCCCACCCCGGTCAGCTTGAAAGACTTTGCTCCGGGCGACGCCAGATCCGAGAGCCGGACTCTGATTGAATCGGCGCTGCGCGTCGCGGCCTCGATCGCGCCGAGGCTGATCGCGGTATTGGCGTCGAACTTGGGGCCAGCGGCGTTGGGGTATACGGTGAGGAACGCGCCCGGCAGGATCGGACCGGAGGTCGTCCCGTTGAAGGCCGTCGTGACCACGACCGAAATCGTCTTCGTCGCGCTGAGGCCGGCGGTTCCGGTGAAGGTGATGGTTACCGTTCCGGCGGACCGACCGGACACATCACCCAGATTCGCGCCGATCTTCGCGATCGTCGTGTCCGACGACGCGAGCGCGGGATCGGGGATCCCCGACATCACGGCGCCGGTAGCGTTCTTGTACGCGAACGTGTAATTGGCCGTCACGCCCGAGGCGATCGAGTCCGGCCCGCCGGTCACCACGAGACTCGCCGGCTGGGTCGTCACGGTCAATGTGTCGGAGAACCCGCCGGCCGAGGCCACGACGCACGACGTGCCGTAGCCGACCGCCTTCACGATGAACGCCGTGCGGGGCTGCGGCGCGTCGGACGCGGCGCTCAGCGCCAGAATCCCCGGCGTGCAGGCGGTCGCGACCGTCGCGGTTTCCTGCAGCGGGTGGCTGAACTTGTCCACCACTTCGGCGAAGGTGCGCACCGAGTCGCCGACCGCCATCGTGCGGAGCTTGAACTCCATCGCCACCGCCGCTGCCGTGCCGACGTCGGTATTGGTGGGATCGCTCTTACACGAGCCGAGCGCCAACACCCCCAGGAGCGCGCCTTGCAGAACAACAACACGTTTGATCATAGAGCCCTCTCTTGATGATCCCCTGGCGACGGCTAGAAACGCTGCACGTCCAGCAGAGCTTCCGGCCCGAGTAAGTCCTGCCAATTGGGTCGGCCCGATTCGTGCTGGTCGTTGGTGTAGATCAGCACGTAGTTGCCGAATCCCGTCAAATCCATGAACACAAACTTCAGCGCCCGTGTCCGCGTGTACTTCCAGCAGTCGTACGGATTCGTGCTCCCCGCCTGCCGCCGCTCGAGCGTCTCGTCCGGCGTGCCGTACCTCACGAAGATGCGCCCGCGGTCGGTGCGCCATCCCGGCACCTGCGACGCTCCACCTTCCCGGAAGCGCCGGTTCGCTTCCCCGATGGCGGCGTAGAACCGGTCCCGCTCTTCGTTGCGGGAGGTGCCCGGCGTGGGATCGCGGCGTGCCCAGAACTGGCGCATCCACTTTCGCTTCCCGTCCAGCGTCAGCCCCGAGTATACCCCCTGCTCCTCGGCGCTCATGAGATAGACGAGCGGCTCGTACGCCGAGTCCAGCTGCGCCTCCACCAACGCGCCGGGCCACTCTCCGGCATCCACCACGGCGGCCGCTTCAGCTACCGACTCGAATCCTGTCATGCCGAACCGGGCCACGCGGGTCAGCGAATCCGGACCGCCGACCTTCACTTCCGCCTGGTACCGCCCCGGCGGCAGTCCCGCAAGTTCGATCACGCGGCTGGCGACCCCGCCGCCGGCTCCGATCGTCATCGTCTCCGGCGCGGCCGCCACGATCTGCTTCCCCGAATCGCTCAGCACGCGAACGGCGACCTGCACGCTCTCCGCATGCGCCGGGTACAGCTCGAGGTAGTACGCCAGCTTCGACGACTGGGGCGTCAACACCGGCAGCCCCGACGTCACGAGGAACAACGACCCGAGGCGCACTTCCCCGCCGCGCACCGCCGTGTCGCCCGGACCGGCTGCCTGCCGCACGTCGCTGCCCAGCAGCAGATCCGATCCCCCGGGCGCTCCCGCGAACGCCGCGGCTGCGGCTTCCGTCCGGGACACCCGCCCGGTGGCGGAATCGGTCACCGTCACCTGGACGGCGTACCGCCCCGCCTTCGCGGCGAACGTCAGATGCTCCGACGTCGACGCGCCCCGCGACCGCAGCACTTCGGCCCGCACCGGCGTCGTCCACGACTGCGACACCAGCTCGAGCCCCGTCGAATCCCGCACCGCCACGGCGAACCGGTACGATCCCCCGCCCGTGCTGCCGATCGGACTGACCAGCTGCAGCGGGACCCGACAGAACACTTCGACCACCGTTTGGGCCGACGCGGGCCGGAACCGCCTGATGATGCTCACGGTCAACCCCGACTCGGTCTGCGTCGGCCGGCCGGCACCCACGGCCATCACGGCCGTGAGTGCCAGCGCGACATGTGCTGCCTGCTTCATTTGTCTCCGCCCTGAACGGCTACCAGCTCACGCTGAAGCTCAAGAAGTTGGTGCCGCCCAGCGCGCCGAGATTGCGATAGGCGTAGTCAAAGCCGACGTGCCAGGTCCCGCGGCCGTAGGACAACCCGCCTCCCAACGCCACCCCGTCGCTCGACAGACTCGACGTGCTGATGGCGGTGGTGAAGCCCGCGCCGGTCCCCGGATCGAGCTTGTTGTCGGGTTGCAGCGTGTAGCTGCCGCGCGCCGCCAGCGAGAAGCCCGAGTTGCCCACGTTGGTCATCGCCCACTCGAGGCCTGCGCCGCCGCCGGGCTTGGTGTTGATCGGCTGGGTGAATTCGCCCAGCACCGACACCCGGTTGGCGCCCTGGCTCAGGACGTCGAGCGCCACACCCACTCGGAACTGCACCGGCAGCCCCCACGAGGAGGTGCGCAGCCGCGCGGGCTGCAGCTCCTGCGGGATATCCACCGTGCCGAGCGGCGGAGCGCGCGTCACGCCCGTCTCCAGCGCTGCGCCGTCGTGGCGCAGGTTCGACCCCAGGTTATCGATCACGAACGCCGCCCGGATCGGCCGCTCTCCCACCATGGCGTGGAAGTTCGTGCCGAAGTCGAGGGCGAACCCGGTGGCGCTGGTGGAGCCGAGGTGATCCGAAATCATCTTCGCGGTGAACCCCGCCGAGAAGCGGTCGGAGAAGTTCTGGCTGTACGTCGCGCCGATGAACGTTTCCGCCACGGAGTAGGTCTCCCCCGTGCCGTCCGGATCTTCCAGCGTGTACACCGGCTGGTCGGAGAAGCCGAACGTGCCGACCGACACGCCGAAGGCGCGTGCCCCGCCCGACATCGGCAGGCCGATGCCGACCCAGCTGTAGCGCGTGTTGGCGACGTAGCTGTACGTCGACACCATCGCCGACGGCCGGGACATCTGCGCCAGGCCGGCCGGGTTGTAGTACAACGCGGTCACATCCTGGGTCAGGGCCGCGAACGCCCCGCCCAGTGCGGCACCGCGGGCGCCGGCGCCCAGGAGCAGGAACTCTCCCGAGGTGCCGCCGTAGCCCGTGTTGTCCTGCTGCCCCTGCTGGGCCACGAGGGGCGCACTGGTCAGCGCCGCCAGGCCCATGAGCGTGCCGAGCACGCGATGCAAGCGATCAGTCATGGTAGTCGGTCTCCTCACGGCGCGAAGTTGACGACGGTGAACCGGCCCACCTTCGTCTTGTTGTCCGGGGTCTCGACGTGATAGAAGTACACGCCGCTCGCCACGAACTGGTTGTTCCGGTTACGGAGATTCCAGGTCGCCTCGGCACCGCCGCTCGGATCATTGTGCGTGATCACCTGCACCAGGATCCCGGAGAGCGAGTAGATCCGGATGATCGCCTGCGCCGGGAGGTTGACGAACTTCAGCAGCTTCGTGTTCGCCGTCGCCTCGAGGGCGTTGGTGACATAGTACGGATCCGGCACCGTGTGCACAGCGGTCAACGCAGCCGCGGTCGTCTTCGACGGGTCCACCGTCGTCCCGGTGAACTTCGCCTGGATGCGCAGGCCCGGCACCGCCGCCGGCCGCGTGGCCGGCGTGAACGCGTAGCTCCCCACGGACCCCGTGATGGAGCCCGAGTAGAACCGCACGTTCCACACCGTTCCCGCCGCCGGCAACGCCGCCGCCTGCATCAGGAACCAGTGTCCATTGATGTAGAGGATGAACCCGTTGCCGGTCGCCGTCGTGATCGTGGCGGCGTTGGGGAAGGTCGCCGACTTGATGGCGATCGGCGTCAGGGTGGCCGTTTGCACCATGGAGATCGAGTTAGCGCACTCGCCGAAGAAAGCCCGCACCGGGCGCGTGCAGAACACGTCGGTCCAGGTCAACAGGTTGTTGTTGCCGTCTGGCGACGCGCCTTCCGCGGCCATCGCCCCACCCGTGAGAATGCCCCACGATGCCCGGACGTTAGGGCTGAACGGCAGCGTGACGTGGTGCGTGACGTCATGCACCGAGTCGATCGTCCCGCCCGCCCCCCAATGGACCGTGAAGTCCGCGGCGCGCGTCATGCCGCCCGAGAGGCTCTCCAGGTCGCGTGTGGGGTTGCTGTTGACCGTCGAGTAGCCCTGAATGTGGAACAGCCCCGTCAGGTCGGAGAGCGACCCGGCGTTGCGGCTCAGGTCTGCCTCGACGCAGCCGCCTGCTGCCGGGGAACACAAAATACCGTTCGGGTCGACGGTGTTCTCGTTCGGCGCCCCCTGCCACCACCGTGGCCCGTTGAAATCCGAGTTCGCCGGATCGCCATTGATCGAGCCGCGGCCGAACGAGGCGACGCGCCAGGTTCCAGGGAGGCTGACCCCGGAATTGCCGTAGATCGGGAACGTGGAATCGCCGCCGAACACGGTGGCTTTGGCCTGGACGGCCTGCAGCGCCGAGAATCCAGCCGCCCCGGTGTTCTCCACCGAGCCGACATCCTGCTGCACCGGGACCGTGACGTGCTGCGTCCCCTGCGGCGTTGTGATGCTGAAGAAGTAGTTCACCGGCGCGTTGAACCCGAAGTCGATGCTGCCGTAACCCGGGGTCAGCGAGTCGATCGTCAGGGTCAGCGTCCCCGTATCGAGCACTGCCGGCAGGAACGCGGCCAGACCGAGCTGGATGCCGTTGGTGGGCGGCATCGGCCCGGAGAACTGACCCGTCGCCGCATCGAGCGTCGGCAGCGGCGCGTCGGGGTTGAGCACAGTGTTGTCCTGCCCGATCAGCTGTAGCGGCGACAGCTGGCCCGACACCACCTGGGCCGACGGCGCCCGCGGCGTCGCCGGCTTGGTGATGCGCGCCGATTCGATCGACGTGGGGCCCGACTTCAGCGAGTTCACGTCGAACGCCGTCACGGCATAGAAGTAGGTGAACGAATTCCGCACCCCGTTGTCCTGGAACGCGAAGTTCACGCCGTTGTCGGACAGCGCCGGGAAGTTCGAATGATTGCCCGTCACCGCCGTATCGGCGTGCAGGATCAGCACGCTCGAGTCGGCCAGGGCCACCCGGCCGCCGGCGGGAATCTGAATCACGTGGCCCACGAGCGAGTGGTCGACGCTCGTGAGGTAGGGCGGCGCCGTGTTGAACCGCACCGGGCAGTCGTCCTGGATGCCGAGCTCCGGAGCGCACTCGCTCTTGCCGTTGCCGTTCAGGTCTTCCGCATACGCGAAGTCGCCCGTGAAATCCGTGATCGACGTGCCCGCGTAGTCGAACTGGGCGACGAGCTGCAGGTCGCCCGTGGTGCGGCCGCGGTAGATGCGATAGCCCTCGACGTCGAACTTGCGGAAGTTCGGATCGTACAGCACCGACGTCGGGTCCGAGGCGATTGCGAAGAACGGGTCGCCACCGGTGGCCGCGTCTTCCGTCTTGCTCTTCTGCCACACGACGGTGACCTGGTTGTTGCCCGGGATGAGGAAGAACTGCGGCGCATCCGGGGCGAACGGCAACAGGAACTTGTTGTCGTACACCGCCTGGGCGACCAGCGCCTTATTCAGCAGCGAGCGCGGCACCGTCTGCACTTCATCCTGCGTGATCGTGAAGTTGGTGTCGCGGTCGGTCTGGCCCACCCACCCCATGGCGCGCTCGATCGGCCGCACCAGGTTTGGGTGCCGGCCGATGGAATCGCCCGAGGCGGGGATACCCGGCTTGAAGTCGCCGCCGATGAACGCCTGCACCACCGGCGTCGGCGCAGCGTTGATGTACGCCACGACGATCGTCTGCTTCTCACCGGGGTTCAGCGTTAGCGGACCGGACGACTGGAAGAAGCGGGTATCCGCCGCACTCTGCGACTGGAAGCAGAAGTGCAACACATCCTGCTGTCCTTGGAAGGTGCAGGGGAAGTCGCCCTGGCTCGGGTTCGACGTCCCCGACAGGTAGCGGTACAGCTGCTTCACGCCGACGGGGTCGGGGTAGCCCGAGCCCGAGTTCAGCGTGTTCGACCAGATGGTGAGCCCGATCTGCTTTCCGGTGTTCACGTCGATCGGCGAGCGCAGGTACTTCACGCCGATGAACCCGGGCGAGGGGACGAACGGTGAGCCGAAGATGTCAGCCGGGAAGGCCCAGTTGGGCTCGAGGAAGTCCGACTTGTACGCGACGCCCATCGCGAACGGAATGACGGGCGTCGAGTAGTTCAGCGCGGCGTTCCCCACGTCGGGATCCATGAAAAACGCGGCGAACATGTTCGTGATCGGATAGCCGTCGTCCGGGATATTGATGCCGAACGTGGCCTCGTTGCGGGCCTGGTAGTCCGCGCCGATCGCCGCGATCTCGCCCTGAATCGCCGGGTCTAGACCGGCATACACCGCCGGATTCTTGGCGGTCACGTTGTAGAAGTTGTAGATGAAGTACACGATGTCCTGGTTGCCTTCGGGGAAGTTCCAGGCCAGGCCCCGTTCCTCCACCAACACGCCCATCGGATGCGGCCGGGCGCTCCCCGTGAACGCCGGGTTGCCGTCCCAGGTGCGGACCCAGAGGTCCTCCTGCGAAATCGAGCTCCGCCCCTGCAGCACCCCGTTGTAGATCGCCGTGTCGCGGATGATGGCGCCGTTGGGCCAGCTCGCGGCGTCGCCGGGATCGAGCGAGTTGTAGACCAGGGTGATCGGGTCCCCCTCGGTCTGGTCGCCGCGCGGGTCCATGAAGAACGCGCCGACGGTGTCGCCGGCCCAGCTGAACCCGGCGCTCGCCGGAATCGTGCCGCCGAGCTGGAGGCCGGAGTTGAAGATGTACTGGTCGGGCGTGCCCTTCGGCCAGAAGCCGCCGCCGACCACGGGCGAGTTGGTCGGGTCGACGCACACCTCGCCGATGTTGTTGATCCCGCAGAACACGCGGTTCACGTTCATGACGCCGAACGTGAGAGCAAAGAGATTCAGGCCGGACCGCTTGGTCGGACGGCCGGGCGCCGGCTTTGCCGACGCCGGACCGACCCCGACGGCAGCCGCCAGCACCACCGCCGCCACCACGGCTCGGCCTGCGCGGGTAAACCAGGTTGGACGCATATCGTATCCCTCTCGGATCGTGAGCTACGGGGGGCGGCGCCGAGCTGCGGCGCCGCCCCGACCATTCAGGATGGGCTCAGAAGTTCAACTCGAAGCCGACGCGCGCTTGCCGAGGCGCCCCGTAGAACACCTGGGAACCCAGGAACCGCGTATAGAACGCGTTCAGCGCCTTGGTCTGCTCGTCCAGCGAATACACGCCGTCGCCGTTGCCGAACCGCGCCTCGACCTGCCGCAGCACGACGCAATCGACCGGCCCGGCCGTCGACCCCGTCCACGTGCCGCAGCTGGGCACCAGGTCGATCGCCCCACCGGAGAGCAGGTGGCCGTTCGCCTGCGCCTCGATACGCAGCTGCGCAAACTCGGGGCTCAGCACGTTGGTCTGATACAGCTGGTTGATGACGTCGTCGGTCTCGGCGTACAGTCCGACGATATTCTTGAAGTTGAACAGGTTGCGGAAATCGGCGAAGGCCGTGATGTCGGCGCGGGCGACCTTGAAGCCCTTATTCACACGGAGGTCGACGAACTTCGTCCACGGCATGACCGACGAATTGATCGGCTCCGCCGAGTTCGCTTCCAGCCCGAATCCGGTCCGCGGCGCCGTCGCCCCGCCACCGACGTTCTGGACCCGCGTGAACGGCAAGCCGCTCACCGCGCGGAACGTCGCGAACACGCCGACGTTGTCGAAGATGGCCCCGACCGTCGACCCCTTCTTCCAGTCCGACGGGATGTTCAGCGTCAGCGCGCCCACGAAATTGTGTTGGCGGTTGTCGTTCGTCGGCAGCGGCTGCTCCGGCGGCGGCACCCGGTCACCCGTGACCTGGGAGATCTGGCGCGCCGACGTGTTGAGGTACGAGAACGGATCGGAGCCGGTGCTGCGTGCCACCTGGAACGTGTAGCCCCCCGAGAACTCGAGCCACGTCCCTACGCGCTTGTCGAGCTTGAAGTCGACGCCGCGCGCGTAGCCGAAGTCGGCCGTGGTCAGGATGTTCAGGTTCTGCGTCCGGCCAGGGTTCGCCGGGTCGTCATACGCCACGATCCGGTAGGTCAGCTGGTTCACGAAGTCCTTGTTGTACGCCGCCACGTCCAGCACCAGGTCGGGGCTGAAGGCGTGCCGCACCCCGAACTCGAACTGGATCGTCTTCCCGAACCCGACGTCGCGCCCGAAGGCGTCGTTCGTGTTCGTGAACACCAGGTCGTTGTTGGCCCCCGAGATCAACGTGTTGAAGTCGGGCGTCTGCACCTGGTGCGAATACGACAGCCGGAAGTCCGTCTTCTCCGTGATCGGGAAGGAGACCCGCAGCCGCGGCGAGATCGTGTGATGCGGCAGCGACGGCGTCATCACCGCCGCCAGCGATGCGGCGTACGCGGCGTCGTTGGTGGCGGTGTTCTGCTGCCACGCCGGGTTCGAGAAGATCCGCCCCGGGGTGTTGGCGAACAACGATTTCGTGTTCATGTAGTCGTACCGGCCGCCCAGCTCGAGCACCACGTCGCCCAAGTCGAGCCGGTCCGACGCCCACGCCGCGTACGTCACCGGGTGAACGACGTAGGCGTCCATGAAGATCTGGGTGATGTTGTTCGAGCTGAAGTACGCCAGATTGGTCTTCTTCCACTCGCCGCCGAAATTGAACCGGTGGAACCGGTTTGCCTGCCAGTCCACCTGCGCGAACGCGCGATACCGCTTCTCGTCGTACGACGTCACCTGCGCGCTGAGCCCGTCGGTCGGGAACGACGTACCGGCGAAGTTCGAGCCGTTGATCCCGTAGGGGTTGACGCGGTACGGCTGGCGGTTCCGCAGGTCCGTCTGATTGAGATACGGAACCCGCAGTCCGCTGTTCGAGCGGATGTTGCGAATGATCTGATCCGTGATCGGGAACGGCATCGCCCCGAACCCGCCAAAGTTGATGGTGTTGAGATCGATTCCCATCGACGGGCTCCGACTGCCGAGCTCCGTGGCCGGATCGAGCGGCCCAGCCAGACTGTCATTCGACCCGTAGCTGAAATTCAGATTGAGCGCCAGGTTGCGCTCGGCGCTCTTGAAGAACGAATGGTTGACGTTCAACACGGCGAGCCGCTGCCACGTGTGGTAGCCCGAGTACAGCGACGGGTCGCCAATCACCGACTGCGGCACGAAGCGCCCCTGCAGGCCGTTCGCAAGACCGGTCAAGGAGATGCTCGACCCGCTGCCGTAGGAGTACGACAGCTTCCCCTGCGTCTGGACATTGGTGCTCCAGTCCATTGGCAGGCGAACTCCCTGGCACTCGAACCCGAAGTTCTTGCTGGCGTCGCACTGCCCACCGAATTGAATGAAGTGCGGCACCGCCACCTGCACGCCGGCCCCGTCCGTCACCACCGTGTCGGTGCCGCCGAGCACGAAGGTGGGGATCTTGTCCTGGCCGAACGCTGGAGTCTTACTGAGTCCCCCGCCGGTGCCGCTCACGCCGTTCGAGACCTGACCTTGCAGGATGCCGGACACGAAGAACTTGAGGTTGGTCACGCCCGGGATGGGACCGCCGAGCGACCCCTCGAATCGATTCAGACCGAGGCTCATCGTGTTGCCGAACGGTTCGTCGGTCTGGTAGTTGAAGCTTCCCGAGAGCTTGGGGCCGCCGCTGCGCGTGGTGAACGAGATGACGCCCGACTGCGCGTCGCCGAACTCCACGCCCAGGGCGCCCGTCGTCACCGACGCCTCTTCCACGGCGTTCGTGCCGACGGTGATGCCCTGGCCGCCGGTGTTCGAGTTCCGCACCGGCGCGCCGTCGATGTACACGTTCTGCTCACCCGGCCGGCTGCCGCGGATCGAGACGCCGAGCGCCGCGCCCGACTCGACCACGCCGGGCTGAACCGCGATGATGTTGCGAACGTCGTCCAGCGGCAGGTGGTTGATCGCCTCACCGGAGATGATCGACTTGGACGCGACCTCGTCCCGCGGCACCAGCGGGTTGGACGCCCCGGTGACCGTCACTCCCGACACGACCACTGCCGAGGGCGAGAGCGGGATGTTCTGCGTGATCGTCTGCCCGCCGAGGATGCGCACGTTCTGCACCTCGTGCGGCGCATAGCCGATGAACTGTGCCCGGAGCGTATAGCTGCCGACCGGGAGGTTGTTGATGAAGTAGTAGCCCTTGGCGTCGGTGACGGAACCGAACGACGTTCCGACCACGATCACCTGGGCATTGGCGAGCGGACCGCCCGCCTGATCCGTCACCGTGCCCTCGAGCTTTCCTGAGGTCTGCTGCGCCGCTGCCGGAGCAACCGCCGCGAACAGCACGATCGCCAGCGCGACACCAGTACCCAGGAATCGACCGAGGACGTTTCGCACACGATGCGTCATGGACATATCCTCCCATGGCATGATTACAGAGGTATCACGGACTTCGGACGGAAAAGCGGATGACGACACGTCACCTCCCTCCCGGTGAGTGTTCAGGACTCAATGCAAATGCGCGGATTGTTCCTGCGCGAAAGCTGCCCCGCGACAGAGGGCTGTCAAGGGACTGTCACGACTCCGCCAAGCCCCCTTGTCCCCCGAAGTGGACAACAAAACGCGCGCGGGAATGCCGCCGGTTTTCGTCGCGCGCAAGACCCGCCGCCCCCGCTGCGACGAACGACGACGCTCACACGACGAACAGGTCGTGTTGGGGGACGGATGGCGTCACTTCCGGACCCGACGCGCCAAGGTAGACGTTGATCTCGCTGCGCACCCCGAAGCGTCCCGTGAGATAAACACCCGGCTCCACGGAAAAACCGATGCCGGGTTGCAACGCCCGGGTGTCCGCCGTTTCGAAATTGTCGATATGCGGACCCGAGCCGTGCAGCTCACGGTCGATCGAATGCCCGGTGCGATGTACGAACCACTCGCCATATCCGGCCTTCGCGATCACCGCCCGGGCCGCATCGTCCAGCTCCGCCCCCGTGACGGGGCCGCCCCAGCGTTCGCGGAGGCGAGCCACCGCCGCGTCGCGGGCATCGCGCACCACCGTCCACACCTTCGCCACCTCCGGATCGATGGCGTCGCTGGTGCCGCGCGAGAACGCCATCCAGGTCTGATCCGCAAACACCGTCCCGCGCCCCGGCGGCGGCCCCGCCCACAGATCGAGTAAGAGCACTTCGCCGGAGGCGAGCGTCCGGTCCGCGCCGGCCTGCGGCTCGTAGTGTGGATTGGCGGCGTTGGGCCCGAAGGCGGCGATCGGAGGATGGTCGGTCACCACCCCGGCGCGGTCGAACCCCAGGAGGACGTGTCGCTGCAGCGTCGTCTCGCGCACCTCGCGTCCCATCGCCAGCTCGGCGCCCGCCCAGACGAGCGACTCGCGCGCGACCGCCGCGATCGCCTCCGCCGCTGTGCGGTGTCCCGCGAGCTCCGCCGCCGACCAGCGCGCGGCGAACTGGGTCACGAGCGGCGCCGACGACACGACGCGCGCGCCGAAGGACTCGAGCAGCTGCACCACGCCATGCGGGACACGGTCGAGATACGGCACCGCGTCGGCGGGCGACACCTCGAGCGCCAGTGTCCGGCCGTCGACCAACCGCCGCAAAGCGGCGGGCCGCGCCTTCCCCGCAGCCTAAGGCCGCACCTCGCCGGGGAAACCCGCGAATCCCCCCCGCCCCGTCC
>JACXTT010004078.1_pt1 | contig 21892 bp, 20 predicted proteins | sample 9270951 | NCBI WGS metagenome assembly JACXTT01 (sample SAMN15532306, study PRJNA645909) | rock metagenome | isolation source: weathered quartz diorite | place: Puerto Rico | collected 2017-06-21
TTCGCTAAAATGGCCACCATCGTTTCATGAGGCTGGCCTGAGCCACGTCTTGCGCGGCTGTGGCTTGGGTCTTGCCCACTTCAACGCCGTCCATTTTCACCACGATTTCTCCCACGACTTGCCCAGCTTTGACCGGGGCCGGTACGCGGTCCGGAGTGTTGACCTCGACTTGCACTTTCTTTTCTTCTCCGCGTTTAATGAACACCTTTACATCCGCAGCCGGCACGACGGCAACCCGATCTTCGACTCCGCCTTTCACTTGTGCTTCTTTCCCTAGCGAAGCCCCCTGTTTGACTGGTACGTACATCCGATAGCTGGCGAAGCCCTGATTAAGAAGCTGCGCCGCCGAGCCGAAACAATCTTTTTTGGTGGTCGACCCCATGATCACGACGATGAGTCGCAGATCATTCCGCTTCGCACTACCAGTGACACAAAACCCGGCTTTATTGTGGAAACCCGTCTTAATACCGTCAGCACTGGGATATTGCCGCAGCAAGTGATTCGGATTGACAAGAGTGAATTGCCCGTCGCGAAAGGGCTCCTGAGTGGTTGCAGCCCATTTCGCCGCTTCGGGGTATTTCATGAGTTCACGCCCGAGCATGGCGAGATCGTACGCGCTCATCTCGTCGTCTTTCTGACCGGCCGCCGCGGGCAATCCATGCACGCTATAGTAGTGGGTTTCTTTTAACCCAAGCTGCTCGGCCTTTTCGTTCATGAGATCGACGAACGCATCAGTATTGCCGGCAATATATTCAGCGATCGCCGCCGCCGCGTCATTGGCCGAGTGAATCATGACGGCTTTGAGCAATTCTTCGACAGTCTCGACCTCGCCTTCTTTCAGATAGACTTGTGATCCGCCCATTTTTGCGGCCCAGCGGGAAGCCGTGACAGGATCCGTGAGATGAATGGCACCGCTTTGGACTCTCTCTAAAGCAATCAATGTGGTCATCATTTTGACCATCGACGCTGGCGGCATTGGCGTGTGAGCGTCTTTCTCGAACAGCACCTTGCCGCTTTCGGATTCTATAAGGATGGCGTGCCGATAGGGCTCAGTTTTTTCCCCTGCGGCTTTCTTTTTTGCTGGCGTGCTTTCCTCAATGTCTTCAACATTTCGTCCCGGCTGTAGCGCCGGCGTCTGCGCTGCTCGCCGGGCATTCACTATAGCAGGCAAGGACAGCGCGCAAAGCAACGCGAGCCCGCTCCACAGTCGCATCCATGTCTGTTGTTCAGGTTTTTGCCTGACGCCCCCGTCGTCCATTCACCAACCTCCTCTTCGCGTGTAACAGTGTGGACGCTATCATCAAGCAGAGGTTGGGAGCTGTCAAGCGAAAGGGGAACGTTATCGAATTTATTGCAATTGCTGCGCGATTTCTTCAAATCGTGCGCGAACACTTTCTGGGCGCAGCCAACCGTAGCCTACGTATGGAAGAGTTTCGAGGAATGCTTGTACGTCATTGTCTCTCCACACTGGCTTTCCTTGCCGAGTGAGCGCATGCAAAATCTTCTCGACTGACAGATCTCGATCCGCGCGTAACTCTTTCACGTAGGGCACATGAGACGCCAGAAATGTTTCGAGCAGAGGAGAGACGCCCTGATCCCAATCTTCGAGGTCGCGCGCCTCCAGTTCCCATTCTATTTCCCGGAGCTGGAGAACTTTGTCGTCTCCTCCGGAAAGCAGCCGACGTCCATCTTTGCTCAGTGCAACCGCAAATACTTTATCGGCTAAGGACTCACTCCAACTGTGGCCTTGTTCGTCCGCCAGATCCCATAGCCGGATGGTTTTATCCGTGCTGGTTGAGACGGCAAAGCGTCCGTCTGCGCTTAAGAGCACGGCAGTAATGGGTTCGCTATGTCCGGTGAGCACCTGCACACAACGTCCGGTTTTCACCTCCCAAAGGCGGAGGGTACAGTCGCTGCTGCCCGAGAGTAACCAGCGGCCATCGAGACTGAGACAAATGGCATTGACTCTACGAGTGTGTCCTTCGTAGACCTGGAGACACTCTGCCGTCGTGATTTCCCATTGTCGTATGGTCTTGTCGATACTAGCAGAAAATGCCCAACGGCTGTCCGGACTCAGTCCGACGCTCGTGACGATGCCGCTGTGTCCTTCAAACGTTCGTAAACAGCGACCTGCCGCTGTTTCCCAGAACCGCAGCGTTTTATCCTGGCTGCCGGAAAGAGCCCAGTAGCCGTCTTCACTGAGACAGGCGGAGGTAACACCTAGCTTGTGTCCAGTAAAAGTTCGCACACTCTTCCCAGTGACTAGATTCCATAAGCGGAGGGTTTTATCGTCGCTTCCGGAAAGCACCTGTCGCCCATCCTGGCTCCAACTAAGCGTCATGACCCAATCTTCATGTCCAGTCAGAATACGTTGACATTGACCTGTTGTTAGATCCCACAAACGGATAGTCCCATCCCATCCGCTCGAGAGGCCGCTGCCGCTATCGGCACTGAGCAGCACGGAGCGGACTGGCTCGCTATGGCCCTCCAAGATGCGGATGGGGCGCACCGTGCGAAGGCCGACACGTGGACAGACGAGCGACAAGCGCGCCCACAGGTCCACGCTCTGCGGCGCGAGTTCTCCTCCAGGAAGGGTGCGTGCTTGCGTGACGAGCGCGAGGGCTTCACTGAAGCGTCGTTCCTGGAGTGCTTCCTCCCCGCTTTTTAGGAGATTGGTGAATTCAGCCGGGCTTGTCATCTGTTCGACGATGCTCTCTGAGGGCGCTTCTTGTAAGGTGCAGATTTCTTGGGACTGAGGAGTGATTTCCCATAACCGCAGGGCAGTCTCATATCCTCCAGACAGAGCGAGACGCCCATCCGGACTCAGCCACACGGAGTCTACATCACTCGAGTGTCCAGTAAGAGTGCGCAGACAACGTCCGGTTTCGACCTCCCAGATACGCACGGTTTGATCGTAGCTTGCTGAAACCATTACCCGACCATCTGCGCTGAGAGATACTGAGGAGACCGCATGTGTATGACCGGTGAAAGTGCGGACGCAACGTCCAGTCTCCATCTCCCATAAGCGTACAGTTTGATCTTTACTGGCCGACACCGCCCATCGGCCATCTTCACTAAGACAGACCGCATTGACCTCCCCGACATGTCCTTCCAACGTGCGTACACATCGACCCGAAGCAACGTCCCACACGCGAAGCGTACGGTCAAAGCTGCCAGAGAGCACGAAGCGGTGGTCAGCACTGCACGCCACTGAAGCAACGGCGTATCGGTGTCCTTCGCAGGTCCTGAGTAATTGTCCAGTTTCGACTTCCCAGAAATAGACCATTTTGTCGACGCCGCCCGACGCCGCCAAAAGACCATCTTTGCTCATGCAGATGCTGTAGACTTCATCTGTCGCCTCGGAGAAGGTGCGTATGCAACGGCCTGTGGCCACGTCCCAGGTGCGAAGCGTTGCGTCTTTGCTGCCGGAAAGCACCACGCGACCGTCAGCGCTGGGGAACAAAGCGGAAACAAAATTATCGTGCCCGCGGAGCACTCGCAAACACCGGCCGTTCGATACTTCCCATATCCTAATTGTTTTGTCGTCGCTGCCAGAAAAGGCGAACTGTTTATTCGGGCTCAAGCAGACCGCATTTACGGGCCCAGTGTGGCCTTCCAGACGATAAAGCGCAAAGCGCCGCGGCGCTTTGCCGGACCTTGCGAACGCGAGGAGTTCTTGAAGCTGTATATCTCCTGGAGTTTGGCGTACTGCAGCTTCAAGTAGTGGAAGGGCGGTTTCTATTGACCCACGCTCAAGATGCACCCGGGCAATAAGCGCCTGTATGCGAGGCAACTCGCCATGTATTTTTTGTACTCCTTCAAGCTGTTCAAGCAAAAGATCATCGGTGAGTAAGCCTCGCCGCCACTGTAATATCCCTTGATTATAGATTGTTTCTGGATGCCGAGGGTCATACGTGAGAGCTTCCTCCCACGCTGCGTTTGCCTCATCTCGTTGGCCCGATTCATAGAAGTGCAGCGCCTGCTGGTTGAACTGATCAGCACGAGGGTCGATTTCACTTACTTGTCCATTAGCGAGTTGTTGTTCTTGCTGATGCTGTACGGCAATAGCTTTTTCAAAGGCCGTTGGCGGAGGCGTCGATTGTGTTTGAGATCGCCCGCGTAACCGATCGAAGAAACCCATAGCTAAGCTCTGCCTTTCCTAATGATAGTCAGGCGAGGACACACTTATCCCCGCTGACACCCTTGTCTTTTACATCGGGTTGTCGTTTCGGGGCTTTATTTTTTGCCCAATTCGGCTCATACAATGGCAAAAAGGAGAAACAAATATGATTCATCCCCGCAAAGTCGGTCATGTGGTCTTAAATGGTCAAGATCTAGAAAAAATGGAGAAGTTCTATACCGAAGTGCTTGGATTTGAGGTTGTAGCGAGGACAAAACGACCGAAAGGAGTCTTTTTTTCGCTGGGAAAACAACATCATGATCTTGCAGTGATCCAAGCTCCAGCCGGAGCACAAACGCAAAGGCCGACATTGACAGGATTGCACCATCTTGCCCTCCAAGTCGGAAGCCATGATGAATTGAAGAGCTGTTACCAAGAGCTCAAAGTGCGCGGAGTGCCGATTGCCGGCGCGGTGGATCATAAGATTACCCACAGCGTGTATTTTTCTGATCCGGAAGGAAATATGGTCGAGCTGTTCTGCGATATGGGAGAGGATGGATATGAACGTATGCTGCGCGGGGATGCGGCGGCGTTGGACCCTCTCAACTTAGACGCATAGTTGAGGGCAAGTTTGAGCCAAGTCGAGAACTCTATACGAAGGTTACCCTAGAGCAAATTGCAAATGAGTTTACCTTAGACAGGTTTGTCAGACGCCCCTCACCCTATCCCTCTCCCCCGCGGGGGAGAGGGCAGCAGACGCGGAGCGGCCGCGGGTGAGGGGAATCTGATGAGAGAAATCCAAATGAAAAATTGCTCTAAGATTCGCCTGCAGCGGGGCTCCTGATCGCGCCGAACGGCGCTCAACAAGTTGACGACGCCATTTTTATTGATTCCTCTCACAGTAAGAGATTGATTTAATAAAAACCTGCCATCGCGCTCACATCGCGACAAACCCTCCCATCATCCTTTTCTTAGCAGTCCCTGATGTAATGAAAATTTCATCGCCTGACGACGAGCCTGTAATATCGTGCGTGTAGACTAGGGCCTGGTTGTTAGGGTTGTTAGGTGGAGGTAGATCATCGTGCACGACGGTTCTATCCCTCAAGTTTCGTCATTGTTATCGTGCCAGGTTGGAACTCAACCTTTCGGCCAGGCCCTCGATACGTTTATCGTCTCGGATATCCATCTTGGCACTGACCTGAGCCGCGCTGACGCCCTTCTTGCAACGCTGCAGCGTTACACATTCAAACGGCTGATTTTACTGGGCGACATTTTTGACGATCTGAATTTCGGCCGCTTGCCGCGCAGTCACTGGAATCTCTTGGCTTACCTCCGACTGCTCTGTGCGCCGGAACGCAACGTCGAGGTGGTGTGGGTCGGCGGCAACCATGACCATCTGTTGTCCAGGTTGACTCACAATTTTCTTGGTCTCCGAGTCCACAAACGGTATCAGTGGAACTACGCAGGCAGGACCTATCTGGCCCTGCATGGACACCAGTTTGATCCGTTTATCGCCCGCCATCCACTGATTACCTCCAGCGCATGCTTTCTCTATTTCAATATCCAGCGCCTGGAGCGCGGCAATCACCGCGTCAGCCGTTTGCTTAAGCAGGCGAGCAAGACGTGGCTACGCATGGCGGAACTCGTGGCGCAGGGCGCCGCCCACTATGCAGCGCGGCGAGGAGCAGACGCCATCTTTTGCGGGCATACCCATCGCGCGGAGGCAAAAGTGTTCGGCGACGTCTCGTATTACAACACCGGGTGCTGGACGGAGAAACCCGCGACTTTCATCACGCTTGGCGCCAGCGGAATCGAACTTGTGGAGCATGGGTAGTGTCGTGTCTACGTTGAGGTGGTGCACGCCTTCTTTGGGTGCCACTGCTGGCTTGTCCAGCAGTGTTGGATTTACCAACACCGTCAGCATCTACACGGGAGGAGGCTATAAATTGAAGCAAACAACATCAACTTGCCAATCACACGATGCGATTCCGGCTCAGCAACATATCTGCATCGTCAGCGAAACGTACGCGCCGGAAATCAATGGCGTAGCGCTCACTCTTGCGCGCCTCACAGAGGGTTTGCGCACTGCTGGTTATACAGTGTCCATCGTGCGCCCGCGCCAGCGTAGAGTCGATCCTCCTGGAAACGTGATCGACGATAGTCTTACTCTCGTACGCGGCGTTCCGTTTCCCGGGCGTCGGGGCATACAGTTTGGTTTACCAGCAGCTGGTCTGCTGCTGCGCCAGTGGACTCGCCATCGTCCAGACGTGCTGTACGTGGCGACGGAAGGTCCATTGGGAGGGTCGGCAGTGCGGACGGCGCAGCGGCTTGCGATTCCGGTGCTCAGTGGTTTTCATACAAATTTTCACAGCTACTCCAAGTATTATCGGGTTGGGTGGTTACAGCAACTTATCTTGTGCTACCTGCGGAGCTTTCATAATCGCACGGCTGGCACGGTGGTTCCCAGTTCAGATATGCGCGAGCAGCTCCAGCACGCCGGATTTACCAATGTCAGTATTCTTGACCGCGGCGTGGACAGCCAATTGTTTTCTCCAGCACGCCGTCGCGCTTCGCTGCGGGCCCAGTGGGGCCTCGCCGACGACGATGTCGCCGTGTTGTACGTCGGACGCGTTGCGCTAGAGAAAAATTTGCACGTGGCGGTGGACGCCTACCGCGCCATGCAACGCAGCGGTAAGCCGTTGAAATGGATCATCGTCGGTGACGGCCCACTCCTCCCACTTCTGCAACAGCAGCATGCCGACATTATTTTCTGCGGGATCTTGTCTGGCGAGCGTCTGGCTGAGCATTACGCCTCGGCAGATGTGTTTCTCTTTCCCAGTGAAACCGAAACGTTTGGCAATGTCACGCTGGAAGCTATGGCGAGCGGGTTGGCGGTCGTCGCCTATGATTACGCCGCCGCGCACCTGCATATCCGGCATGAACAAAACGGGCTGCTCGCCCCGCTTGGAGCCGCACGCGCTTTTGTTGATGCAGCCTCGCGCCTTGTACACGAGCCGCACACGAGGAACATGCTACGCCGGAATGCGCGCCGAAGCATCGTGGGGTTCGATTGGCAACGGGTTGTAAAGCGCTTTGAGCTGCTGCTTATGGACGCCTGCACCCCAGTCGTACGCCCCGAACGCGCTCTGGCGACGCCTGACCCTAAACCCAACGCCATGGAAGGGAGGATATGAAGATGCTGTCAATCAGTGAAGTTGTGCAGAGATGGGGTCAATGTGTCGGGCTGGATTTGTCAACAACATATAATCTACGAGATGCTAATGCCTGGGTTATACTCACCGTGGCTGGTGTTGCATTCCTGGCCGTCGTAACTCTCCGGCTGCTTCTTCGTACGGTCTGGACCCTGCGCGCCCTTGCCCTGGCCCCGCTGTTATCTCGGCGTTTGTCGCATTGGGTGAAATATCGCGAGTATTCGGACCAGGAGTTTTTGCGCGCGGACGGCGCGGCGGAGCGCTGGGCGTCGCCGCGCAGGCAAGCGCTGGACCGCTTGGCGTCGCTCTTCCATGCGCGGTGGGCGAAGTCCACGGCCTGGGGCAATGCAATTCGCGAGAGCTTTTCAGATCTCCGATTTACGGACGCTAATCGCGTGCCATTTCCTTTTATGCGGGTGATGCGCGAACGCTTTAATCTCTGCTCGGTGGTGACGGAGTCAGACGGCCCACGACTCAAAGATCTGGATGGCCACTGGACTCTGGACGTCAGTGGCTCGTACGGACTCAACGTGGCGGGTTTTGAGCGTTATAAGGGATGGATGCTCAAGGGCTGGGAGCAAGTAAAAGAGCTTGGCCCAGTGCTTGGTCCTCTCCATCCTGTGGTGGCGGACAATATCGAGCGTCTTAAGTCTGTCTCAAAGTTAGACGAAGTGTCCTTTCATATGAGCGGGACGGAGGCGGTTATGGCCGCCGTCCGCATGGCGCGGTTCAATACCCGTCGTAAACTGATTGTGTGTTTTTCGGGGGCGTACCACGGCTGGTGGGACGGGGTGCAGGCGGGACTGGGTAGTGAAAGACCGCTTGATGATTGTTTGACGCTGAAAGATCTGCACCCAGCATCGTTGCATCTCATTCGCCGACGCGCCAGGGAGATTGCGGGCGTATTGGTGAATCCAATCCAGTCGTTCCATCCCAATTCGCCGCCGCCTAGTGATACCGTGTTGCTCACGAGTGATATGCGAAAGACACAGGATTCTGCTTCTGACTATGCCAGGTGGTTACAGCAACTTCGCAAGGTGTGTAGCGAGTGCAACGTTCCTCTGATTTTCGATGAGGTGTACACGGGATTTCGTCTCGCTCCCGGCGGGGCTCAGGAATATTTCGGCGTGCAAGCGGACATGGTGGTGTACGGCAAAACCGTCGCCGGCGGCCTGCCTATTGGCGTCGTATGCGGCAAGACAGCGCTGATGCAGCGGTTTGACGCGGAACATCCGATGCGCATCGCCTATGTGATCGGCACCTTCTCCGCGCATCCACTGGTCATGGGCGCCATGAACGAGTTCCTACGATGGTTGCTCGAACCTGATACAGCCCGGCTCTATGACGAAGCCAAGCAGCGCTGTGAGGAGTGGGTACAGTCCACTAATCGAAGGCTCGCCGCACTCGCCTTACCGCTGCGGGTTGTCCATTTCGCCACTGTATGGACGGTGCTATTTAAGGAGCCCAGTCGCTATAACTGGCTGCTGCAGTACTACTTGCGCGCTGAGGGTGTGACCCTGAGTTGGGTCGGCACTGGCCGGTGCCTCAGCAGCATGGATTTCACTACAGACGACTATCAGGAGCTGCAGCAAAAGCTCGTCGACGCAGCTCAGTACATGAAAGCAGACGCTTGGTGGCTCAGTGAGGAACAACAACCTGGGAGGGAAAAACGTATGCGCCTTCGTTTGATCTGGGAACTGCTGGAAAGCCTCATACAGGTCCCCAAGCCAGTCGCCGGGTTTTACCAGGAAATCATGCGCCGGAAACATGACGACCACGTCGCGTCGCATAGTAATGTTGTCAATCAGTTTTTTCACCTGTTAAGTTCTAGCGTCTTCATCTATTGCTACGGTCTCATCTTTGTTGATCTCACACAGGCCATGGCGTTCGGCTTAGCCGCGCTGTGTGTTCGGCAATTCGGCCACGCCATCTTGGAGCCTCCGTGTCACGATAAAGAACAACTGCTCTTGGGATTGACCACGCGCACTAAAACGCTCGTCGTCGCAGGATACTTGTTGATTCCTGTCCTCCATCTCATGAAAGCCGGCTTCTTCAGCGTCGAGACCCTCACGTCGATGACGTCGACTATTGCGCAACAGTGGTTTCTGTTGACCGTGGCGGTCGTGTTGGGACACGTGCTGTATCTCATGTGGACACATAATGTTCAGAATTCGCTGATTTGGTTTGTGAAGCTGGCTACCGACCCGTTTACCGATATTGTCGCGTACTACAAGAGTCCCTACCGACTCGTGCTGGCGTCACAGGGACGAAAGAGCACTGCAGCATGAATCTGCCACTCTTCTTTACCGCCGGATTCTTACTGAGCCTCGAACGCATCTGCTACCTCTGGGCGTGGCGCTATCCGGAGTCATTTCGTCGATTTTGTGGACATCCAATGATCGCCGTGTTGGGAGAGCCCACCGTCATCCTGCAAAAGCTCTTCTATGGTTTCAAAGTCATTCAACTAACCGTGTTCTTTGCATGGTGCTACGTATATGGGGAGGAAGCATTGCTGCAACCAAGAGAAAACAGTCTTTCGTTCATTGTGGGCGGGGCCCTCATCCTGGTGGGGCAAGCACTTAACTTCTCGGTGTTTTATCGGCTGGGAGCAAGAGGCGTCTTCTACGGCAACAAATACGGCTATGAAATTCCTTGGACTCGAGGCTTTCCGTTTTCTGTGCTTACGCATCCGCAATACGTTGGAGCGGTGTGCTCGATCTGGGGTTTCTTCTTAGCGCTGCGTTTTCCACATGACGACTGGTATGCGCTCCCCCTGCTCGAAACAGGCTATTACGTCATTGGAGCCTACGTCGAACAGTAACGACTGTCTGACTATTGCTCGCGCAGCCGTTTAGTCTCGGCTGGGTCGATGACGAGTCCTTCGGTGAGGGCGACGCCGTATTCTTCTCGCGCAGCCTGGAGAGAGATGTATCCATTAAGGACATCTTGTCGAACCAGCTCAGGATCGCGCTCTAGGGGGTTATAGAACCCGGCGCCGCCAGAGAGTCGTAGTGTCACTTTCTGTGCAGGCAAAAGCCGATATTGCGCCTTGGGGTGCGGGCGCGTCCCGTCGGACAAGAAGAAGTCGCCTAACCCGCCATTCTTTCCACCCGCGAATCCCAGGGCTGGGGATTTGATGCGATCGTACATAGCCGAGTGAATGACCGGCTCATTCGTCCGTACGGAAATCACCATTTCCTGGCCCAGGCCTCCGCGAAATTTCCCCGGCCCCCCGGAGTCCGGCACAAGCGCGCGCTTTTCCATCATCAGCGGTGACACATTCTCGATAATCTCGGCCGGCACGCCTTGAATGCCGCTTGGGAACGCCGTTGCGGAAATGCCGTCCTTATCCGGACGGGCCCCCATCCCGCCTGAAGAAAAGAATACGTAGGTGAACGACTTCCCGGCAGCGTCCTTGCCAGTGAATTGTGTAATCCAGATATTCGCCGCGCCGTCAGCCAGGACTTGTTCAGGGATCACATGCGCCAAGGCGCCAAACACAGCGGTGGAAAGAAAATGCCCAATGATATGCCGCCCGCCTACTGGCGCTGGGAAAGTACAGTTGAGAATGCTGCCTTCAGGAGCGCTGATATGGATTGGACGAAAACTACCCTCGTTATTGGGGACATGGGGAGAAATCGCACACTTAAGCGGATACGTCGTGTATGCAATGCTGTACGCGAGCGGCACGTTGATGCCGCGGTCACATTGCGGAGAAGTGCCGGCGTAGTCAACGAATAATTCGGAGCCTTTCACCGTGACCGCAATTTTGACAATGATCGACTCATCGAATCCATCCGTGCGAATCTCGTGAGAGAACGTGCCTTGTGGAAGCTGAGAGATCGCTTCTCGCATAGCTTTTTCCGAAGTAGAAAGAATCGCCTCGGAGAGTTGCTCAAGCGAAGGAAAGTCATATTCATCCATGAACGCCAACAGCTTCTCTCTACCGACTTCATTACAGCCCACCTGCGCCATCAGATCGCCCTCGACCAGTTCCGGCGTCCGCACATTTTGTTTCACCAAGCGGAATAAATCGCGGTTGGGCTGCCCTGCTCGAAACAATTTGAGAATAGGCACGTAGATGCCTTCTTCAAAAACTTGACGCGCATCGGCGCCCAACATGCGTCCGCCCACGTCGACGGCGTGACACGTATTGGCAAAAAGGGCCAGCGGCTGACCATGGCGGAAGATAGGCGTCACTACGGTAAAGTCGTTTAGATGACCGGACGTCAGCCAGGGATCATTACTGATTAAGCTGTCGCCGTCTTCCAGCAGGTTCCACGGATACTCCTTGAGAAAGTGACGCACCGCCATCGCCATCGTATTGATGTGACCCGGAGTGCCGGTCACTGCTTGTGCAATCATGTTGCCGTGTACGTCAAACACGCCCGCAGACAGATCTCCCGCTTCCCGCACGACGGTAGTGAACGAGGCGTTCTGCAAGGCGACCGCTTGCTCGTTGACGATGGAGATAAGACGGTTCCAGAGAATTTCTAAAGAGATGGGATCAATGCTGTTCATAAAAGCCTGCCACGAGTGCGGTTGTAATGAGTCTGGGCTATTCATACCAGGGAATGCTGAGCAGAGCAGCACCCCGACAGTGCGCCGGCTCCTGATAGTCTGAGATGTTCTTGGTGCTTTTCTTGCTGCGCTGGTGACTGTCCGGTTTTTGTTGATTCATCGTCCTAAACCTTCCATCTTAGGTCAGTTTTTGATTCTGCGAAGCGCTTCATTTACCCTGTTGTCAGCGTTCTTAATGAATTTTGAAACGATTTGCTTTATGCTGTGGCGATATGACAAGAGGATCAAGGTAAAGAAGAATGCCTGAGCTCGTTAAAATTCCGTTGGCAAACGTGGAGTATCAGGTGCGTTTCGAGTCTCCCCATCTGGGCTTCATTGCCAATGACAGACCGAAAGTTGTCGAGGCGATAGTGGCCGCGCTCTCGCCCTTTAATCTCCGTTTGGCAAACACGGAGATTGTGACCGCTGGAACACTGGCCGATCATAAGATGATTTTTAGAATTCCGGAACGTGGGATCACCTTTCAATTCGGAGCGGAAGAATACAGATTCACTAAAGAAAGAGCATCCTGGGCCACAATGGACGATGACGTACAAGTAGCACTTGCCGCAGAACAAGCTTTGCTCGGAGAGAGTAACCTGACAGTCGGAACGTGCCTAGTCGCATTAGAGATGCACCTGCAACCACTGACTAAGCAAAGGGAAGAAATACTGGATCCTTTCTTGCCCGAGCCGTTCAAAGGTTTTATGACACAGCGTAAACTTATGAATCACGGCAATTATATAAAATGGGAAGAAGGTGAGGTGCTGCTTGATTTCTCTGCCGTTTTCCCGGATGGAATCTTTTTGCGACTCACATCTCAATTTGCTAGGCAAACCGCATTAAAGGAAATCTTGACGAAGGCGCGCAACAATCTAGATGCCGTGTTCGGAATTTTAGGTATAGAGGAAGCAGCGAATGCATAACCAGTTTACAACGGGATTAGGTGTCCCCCAAAAAATTCCGCCTATTCCGTATAAACCTCAACTCAACAAATGGAATGAAATCCCACAAGTAAGGACGACAAAAAGTTTTTCTGTAACCAACCTGTACCCACCAGACTCTCTCGATTATTATGGTGCAGAAATCGCTTTTCATTCGCAGGCTACACAATCCCCTTTTTATACAGCTCTTTTAGGTAAGGCGCGTCCCAGCCAAAATCTCATGGCACAGCTGCGCTCTCTGCAACAGCACTATACGATCTTGGATGATGACTGTCTCATCACGGAAATTCTTGCAGAAGAGACATCACTCTATACACTTTTGATCGAAGCCATAAAGCCACTTCAGCATGCTTTCGGCGAAAAGCGGATCATTCACCTTCGGATACAGTCCTCAGAAGATGACATGATAGTCAAGGTAGCCGTGCAGTTACCTGCTGATTTTGGAGACGATCCAGAGCGCGCTTTGCAGTCTTTTGATGAGGAGTGGTGGTTGAATAATTGCCACCGTTCAGATGGCGCTCTCGTATTTGACTACGAGATTGCATGATGCCGTTTGATTGGCGTGAGTTTTTCATCGTCGCACATGAGTTGCGCAATGATACTCGCGAAGGAGCTCAAAGAACATCCATTGGGCGGGCCTACTATTACGTTTACAACTTAGGCTTGGACAAAGCTCGTCGAATGAACTTTAGAGACCAGATGCCAAGCCTTCATGGTAAACTTTGGCGCTGGTGCCAGAAGCACACAGACCACAACATCAAAATGCTGGGAACTATTGGTAATCGCATGCATTCCCGCAGGATTGATGCTGATTATAAAGACCGTTTTCAGAATCTAGTGTATGAGGTCAACAGGCAATTGAACGAAGCGCGAAATTTTGAAGTTCTCATAGCGACGATTGACGGGAAGACACCGCCAGCAAGTTTATGATAGTGTAAACACGTATCATAACCCGTCTTCTAGACTCATGATTTTTCTTTTCCTGCTGTCGTCATGAGCCCAAATTTCCTCAAATTCTGACCGCACTCCAAACCCAATAACAACACTCACTAGCTCGTCTGGCAAAGCAGCCCGAAATACTTATCCCTTCGCTTCTCACTCCTCTTGTCTCCTGAGGAGCAAATCACTATATGACACGGCCATCAAGTCTTGGGCAGGAATGGCGAAGAGCTGGAGAAATTCTTGACATTGTCTCAGTAAATGATCCTTACCCAGATTACCGTCAGCGTCGATCGCTTCGATTTCCACAAACAAACCAAGCGAGTCCACTTCGTCAATATGAAATTTTACGTTGTCAATGAAATAAATCTCACGGTGTTTCTCAACGATCACCAGCACGTCGAGCGCCCGGACTAACACGTCTTTCAACACTGCGGGCGACGTCGCCGGATACAAAGAGACCTGAGAGTGTTTGGGCGCTGCTTGATTCTCGCGTTCGTAGAACACCAGGGCGTTTTCAATGTGCCCTTCGCGTAACTTCAACCGTCCATGCGCCGTCTTAAAATAGGTATCGACCTGGTGATCTGCGCCGCGAAATTCTGCGTGACGCTCATGCAGCACCGCGCGAATGCGTTGCGGGTCAGCACAGCGCGCCTTGATCTCTATAATGTTGATCTGGCTCATGTTAACGATTATGAAACTTGCCTTCGCGTTTTTCCCTGAAGGCGGACACGGCTTCGCGCATATCATTGCTGAGCGCTGTCGCCAGCCCCAGATGGGCGTCGGCATACGTGATATCGCCGGCGCGATTGACGTCCAACGCTTTAAAAAATTCTTTCGTGCGACGTATCGCCATAGGCGGCTTGTTGAGAATTTTGCCCGCAAAAGCATGCGCAGCCTGGGTGAGCTGCTCTCCGGGCACGACCTGATTCACCAGACCGATGGCGAGCGCTTCCTCCGCTGTCACCTCATCACAGGTCATGACGAGTTCCTTAGCCTTGGCCATGCCGACAAGATTGATCAAGCGCGAAATTGACCCCCACATATACGGCACGCCGAGACGCACCTCGGGAATCCAGAGACGGGCGCCGCTGGCCGCAATGCGAAAGTCACACGCCATCGCGAGCGACAAGCCACCGCCTACAGCGAACCCATTGACCGCAGCAATAGTGATCTGGTCAAGTCGCTCCCATTCTTCCATGATGCGCCAGCCCCTCTTTGCGGAACGGAGTCGCACCGAATCACTCACCGACTGTTGCGCATTGTACTCCGCACTAGCCGCCAGCATCTGCATATCAGCGCCGACACAAAAAGAACGCCCTTGCCCCGTCAAGATGATGACCCGAGTCTCGTCGTCTTCTTGGAACTCCTGCGCAATAGCAAGCAGTTCCCGCATGACTTTTTCGTTGATCGGATTGAGCTTTTCCGGGCGATTGAAAAAGACGGTGGCGATTGCGCCGGCACGCTCCACCATGAAGGTTTCATAGGCCATACGGATTTTCTCCTTTAGTCGGGTGCATAATAAAATTCTGGCTTCTAGCCATGGGTAGGGGCGAGGTCACCTCGCCCCTACGACTCTCGGACCATAGCAAAGAACAGCTATGGCTGCGAGCGTTAGATGACTGTTGTCTAGTGCATCTGCAGGAAACCGGTTGGGGAATATGATACGCCTCGATTCGGCCAAGGCAGGGGTAGGGGCTTGATTGATCAAGCCCGTGGGTGGGTCCGATGAATCGGACCCCTACAACGGTATTCCCCAAGAGGTATCCTGAAACTACACTAAGCAATCGGAGCTAGACAACTCAACAGGAAGCGCACTATAACAATTCTCCAGAGTTTCAGTTCGCTGCGATTAGCGTATGCCTTTGTGCTGCTTCGCCATTGTGGCATTGACTCTTCTCATAGGCGTCACAAACGTCGCCTCACAGGAAGAGATTATTTGTCCAGGAAACGTCGCTTTCACCACAAGAAATCCTGCTGTCGAACCACATTGGAACTGCTCGACAACAGGAGATATGCAGACATGTAGTCGAGCTGTCCCTGGCTCTTCCATTCGTGAAGTGCTGGCGAAGGCTGTCATTGCCGCGCCTTCAACACGCGTGTTCACCGTCCTCTCCGATCCTTCACGCTACCCGGAATTTATGCCATACGTTACCGAAAGCGAAATCGTCAAGAACGAAGCGGGAGAACTCTGGGTCTTTCAACAGCTCGATCTACCGTGGCCGATCAGTGATCGCTACTATACAATTCACTTGCTTGATGACCTGAGTTGCGCTGCTCAGGGAGCGTACCGGCTCCAATGGAATCTCGTCAAAGACGATCCCTCTCTCCGTAAAGGAGTTGGCGAACCAACATTGACTAATATTGGGTCATGGGAACTCCAGCCAGGTAATGCTGGGACGTCCACCCACGTAACCTATTTCATTCACACGGATCCTGGCGGAGCGTTGCCGGCGTGGGTTATTAATATGGCAAACGATGTCGCAATCCCCAAGATCATCGAGGCGGTGCGACAGCGCGTGCGGGAAATACAGACGCGAGATTAGACTATAAGGAGAAGAGAGACTTCACATTGGAACAAGTAGGAAAGCGCAAGGACACGCTGGGTGTTGTGTTCGTTCACGGGCTGGGAGGATTTGCGGAGAAGCGTTTCCTCGGAAAGCGTATTGAGTATTTCCGGGGGATGAAAGCAGCAATGGCCCAGTGGGGGCTCCCGGCGTTCTTTCCAGAGCAACCTGCCTTCGGCAATGTGGTCGACCGAGCCGACGCCTTAGCGGCGAATCTGGTCCAATTCCCCTACGAACAACTATATCTCGTGGCGCACAGCATGGGAGGGCTCGACTGTCGCTACTTCATCTCAAAGCTGGATGTGCAGCGCCGGGTGCGTGGTCTTGCAACAGTCGCCACGCCGCACCGCGGCACTCCAGTGGCGACGTGGATACTCAATACCTCCGGTCTCGTGCAGACGCTTCTCCGACGGGGGACGGAAAAAGCATTGACAGATTTAACCCCTGAAGCCTGCCAGCATTTTAATGAGCAGTTTCCCGATCGGTCTGATGTTCGTTATATTTCTTACGCAGGGGTGCGGCCGCTCTCGGAAATGCCGTCGTGGTTTCGACCGTGGGCGCGGCCGCTCAGCGCACAAGCGGCAGAGAACGATAGTCAGGTGCCGCTATCATCAGCGATCTGGGCGGAGTACAAAGGCGTTGTCCGAGCTGATCACATCGAGTTAGCAGGATGGAACTTCGGTCGCACAGACCCGCACATTCAACGACCGTTCGATTACCTGTCGTTTTATCAGCGGGTCATTATGGAGCTGTTGGACTCCTAGTCATGAAGCAATAGCATTTCCTCGTCCAGCTATTTTCACTCTCCGGGCGGCAGCGCGCCTAGAATTGAACAGCAAGGAGGTGTTCAGGGTGATAAAAGTGAGAGAAAAATCGGCGCCAACTAAAAGCGCAACACCGCAACACGGCAGCTCTCTCTTGTCCCTCCTCTGTTCTCTCAGCACGTTGCTGATGGGATCTCAGATGGCGATAGCGGAGGAACAGAACGTTCCTTGTGTCGCCCCACCTTCTCTGTTCTCGTTTGTGCACTGGTTTGATCCTTTCCTTCTCGGCTACAATGTTCTTCTGTTTTTCTTCGCCGTCCTCGCCGTTCCCGGCATCACATACTTTTACATAAAAAGTATGAAGACCGTAAAACATCAGCGCGTGAAGAATGATTTGACCGAGGCGCAATGGGCCGCCAATGGAGCGATGATAAAAAAGATACTGGACTATGACTTCAGCGCGCGTAATTATCGAGGCAGTGTCCTCAGCTTAATGACCATCACGGCTTTTGGGGCTTCTATTCTGTTGCTGCTGAAGCCCATCCCAAACGTCACAGCGGGTTGCGGCGTCGATTACAGCAAAGGCGCTAATTTGTTGCTGCTGGGACCCTATATCGAACTGTTTGCGGAGCACCAAGATCAGTTTTACCATCACGTCATTGTCAGTCTCACCGCATTTCAATTTGGGTTCCTGGGAGCTTATGTGTACATGGTCAGCGATTTATTGCGCAGCTATTTCACGCTCGGCCTCTCGCCGCACACCTTTGTCGCGAACACCATTCGTATGGTCACGGCCAGTCTCCTTTCTTTGGTCGTCTCTTTTCTTTTTTCTCATCTTTCGCAAAACCTGAGTGTCTTAACGCCGCTCATGAGTTTCTTTTTTGGCTACTTTCCTGAAACAGCTCTGCTCTATATGCGCAAATGGATGGCGGCGCGCTTTCATATCACCACAGAACGATACTTCGCAACGCCATTAGCAAGCTTACCCGGCGTCAGCTACGAACACATTAGTCGCCTGACGCGAGAAGGTTATGATAATGTAGAGAACCTCGCGAATGCGATACCGCTCGAATTGGCCTTACGTACAGGTTTTTCTTATCATCAGCTCCGCCAGTGGGTCGCGCAGGCTTGGCTGCGCACCCATTTGGGGAGCGATTATGTTCCCTTTATGAGAGACACAGGCATTACCAGCGCCGATGAACTTATAGATTACCTTGTCCAACAGGCCCCAGCAGGCGCTGATCAGCCGAAAGACCCTCTCAAGACGGCGACCAAGCCTGATCTGTATGATAAACTTCAGATTGTTAGCGGACTCGCACGGCTCTGGAGGCAAGCAGTAGATGAATGGGCTTTTCGGGAATGACGTGGGCCCTATGGCGGAAAGGCCGGGAAATGCGAGAGCTTTTTCTGCTGATTTATGGGAGATTTTGTGGTAATCGGCCTTCGGAATGGGCTACATAGACCGCTGCAGTGATATCCCCTGTGACATTTAAAACAGTGCGGGACATGTCGAGGATGCGATCCACGCCAAGAATAATGCCAATCCCTTCGCCAGGAATCCCTACCGATTGGAGAATCGGCACCATCATGGGCAACGATCCACCGGGCACCCCGGCGGTGCCAATCCCAGCCAACACGGACACCAGCACCACCAGTGCTTGAGATCCAAGACTCAGCTCCACTCCATAGAACTGCGCCAGAAAAAGAATCGTCACGCCTTCGAAGAGCGCTGTACCGTTTTGATTTGCGCTTGAGCCCAGCGTCAACACAAAGGAGGCGATGTCTCGCGGCACGCCCAGCTTTTCCTGGGTCACTCGCAGTGCAGTGGGCAGCGTGGCGTTGCTCGAACTGGTGGAAAATGCGGTCATCATCACCTCACTGATTTGCCGGAAGAAGAAACGCGGATTCAGACCAGCCAAGTAGCGCACCAAGAAAGAGTACGTAACGAATTGATGCAGGCAGAGTCCACCCAGCACAACACTCACATAGCCAAGCAAGGGTTTCAGCACAGGCAACCCGAAGCGCGCGGTCAATGTAAACAGTAATGCCGCCACTCCGTACGGAGCGAGGCGCATCGCCAGTTCGATCAGCCGCATCACGACTTCGTAGAGTCCCTCAAGCGTCTTGACCAGGGGCTCAATTTTTTCAGCGGGTGAGAGTGCGATGCCGATTCCAACCATGAGGGAAAAAAACATCACCGCGAGCATGTCGCCCTGCGCCGCGGCGCGCAGCGGATTGTCCGGGACGATCGCATTCAGCGTTCTTATGACTGGATTTTCATTCGACGCAGCAGCTGGGGCTGGGGGAGCTGGAAGCATGCGCTGAAGCGTTGCACGTGTTTCTGGAGTGAGACTTGTTCCAGGATGAAAGAGGTTGACCAGAGCCAACCCCAACACTACCGACGCGGACGTAGCGACAATGGTGTAGAGAAAAGTTTTCCGCCCAATGCGCCCGAGAGTACGAATGTCGCCGAGCCCCGCCACACCTAACGCTAAAGCGGAGAAAAGCAGCGGTAGCACAATCATGAAAATGAGTCGGAGGAAGAGTCTTCCAAAAGGTTCACTGACATACATGGTAAACGCGACGAGGCCCTCGCTTTCGCCAAACACGAAGTGAGCAAGGGCTCCGCCAACAGCGCCCAGGCAGAGGCCAATGAGGATGCGAGTGTGAAGAGGCAAGGGTGTATGACCGATCGATGTTCATGCAACACGCATCACGTCTTGCGTGCGATGAAATATAGGGATTTCTTTATGACGTCCCGCTATTCAGTCTTCCCAATTTTTTCGATATGGCCAGCAAGATCAAAGTCTTTCGCGGTGAGCCCCCCCGCAGTATGCGTCCACGACGCGAGAGTGACTTTATTGTAATTGATCGTAATGTCCGGATGATGGTCAGACTTCTCCGCCAACTCTCCCACTTGATTCACAAACGCCAGCGCTTCTTTGAAGTTGCTAAAAGAGAATTTCTTTTGAATAGACTTTCCTTTTACGAGTTCCCACCCCGGCAAACCCCGGAGTTTTCCTTGAATCTCTGTTTGAGATAGCGCCATGACCTACACCTCCTCAACCTACTCTATTCATTGTGGGCGATCATCGGAGTGGTGTAATGAAGCAGTCACTCCGGTTGACCGTACGGTTGGGACAACATCTGTTTGCAGCAAAGTGAAATCGTCGTAGTCAGCTTCAGCTACCGTGCCTGTCGTGTCGGAATCGGTCAAGAGCGCCACACCCTTCGCTTCCGTCGGTTCAGCACCAAAGAGTTTTTTGTAGTCCTCGTAAAAATTCACTGTTTCCGATTTCCATTCCCCGGCAGCGGCAGTCCCGCTCTCCAAGACAATCACCTTCGCCCGCCAGTACTCAGGACTATCGAACTGCGTTCCTACCGGCAACGAAGCGCTCCACACATACTTGAGCACTCGCGGCAGCCAAGCGCTGTCGAACACGACGTAGACGCCGCCCGCAGAGTCGTTCGTCTTCGTGGCTCGCTCATCAGAACCACTAGGCAACTTCTTCACTCGCCAGCGCCATTGTAAAAGAGGAAATTGTTTTGGAGAAAAAACCTTGGTCAGCCCGATCTGGACTTCTTGGCCGTGCGCGTAGGCATGCAGAAAATGATTGCCGTTTTCTTCAGCAACATGGTAGACCAAATGTGCTACTTCATCGCTCCCCCGCACCTTCCATTCTTGCGGAAATGTTTGCGGTGAGTATTCCTCAAAGTTCTCAAGTGGAACAATATGTTCAGTAAGCGCGACTTGGTCGCCGGCGTATGCAGTGTTCACCATACTCAGCATCAGCAATAACAGAACCACAAACATTCTTGACGACTCCTCATAAAATTATCCCCTGTCGAGTTAGTATAACTACGCCGCCTTTTTGAAGGAAGTCTCACTGCGTAAAGAAAAGTCTTTCCTCTTGCAACCCCTATTCGTACGATTTCACCTCACCCCAGAGAACACTCCAAACATCTGCCGGTCCAGATCACATCGTACTTGTGTGAATCCGGCTTCGGTAAGCCATTGCAGCTGCATTGCGAGCGGTGAGGGTTTGTCTTCCTGCATGCGGGTCAGGGCTCGCTGCAGATCATCATCGCTCACTCCAAGTTCTCGAACTTGCATCAGCCAGGCTTGGCGATACTGCTGTTCAATCGCAGGCGTGGGACCGATGATTTGGTCAGCGTTGACAAAGACGCCTCCGGGCCGCAGCCAATTGTAAACCTTTTTAAAAAGCTGGAATTTTTCTTCACCCGGCAGGTGATGGATGGCCAATGCGGATACTACAACATCGTACGATCCCGTCAGTGGCAATTGGGCGAAGTCGCCAGTAAGAAACTGCACTCGTTGGTCCCCGGCAGAAAAGCGCTCCTGGGCAATTGTTAACATTTGTGGCGAGACATCAACCAACGTCAACTGCGCATGGGGAAAAGTCTGTGCAATGAAGAGCGACAACAGCCCAGTACCGGCGCCAAGGTCCAGCACGGAAAAGGCGTCATCGGCCTGGTATGGCAGCCGCTTCAGCACGGTGTCATAAAAATCATCGAAGCACGGCACTAATTGCCGCCGCGCCCGATCATAGTCTTTCGCTGTACGATCGAAAACTTCACGAACACTCATGGGGATAGCCTTTCCACTCTGCACTCAGGGAAGAGGCGAGAATTGTCCAGTCGCTAACAAAAGTTCACGTTCCGCCACTCGGTCAGGATGATTTAGCTGGAGTAACGGGATAGTTACTCGGCCAGTCAAGGTCAAGGGAACAATCCGAAATCCATACTAGCTTAAAGCCCCCAACCC
>JACXTT010004079.1_pt1 | contig 21889 bp, 37 predicted proteins | sample 9270951 | NCBI WGS metagenome assembly JACXTT01 (sample SAMN15532306, study PRJNA645909) | rock metagenome | isolation source: weathered quartz diorite | place: Puerto Rico | collected 2017-06-21
GGCCCGGCGCGACGGCGGCGACGAGAAGCGCCGCCGCCGCAGCGCAGACGCCGGCCGCCAGCCAGCCCCCGCGCCCTCCCGCGCTCATGCCTCCACGGCGCCGCGCTCGGGGACGTAAGCCTCGGCCTCGATCTCCACCAGCATCTCCGGGGCGATCAGCCGCCTCACCTCGACCATGCTGGTCGCCGGGCGGATCGCCGCGAAGAACTCGCCGTGCGCCCGGCCGACCGCCTCCCACTGGCCGATGTCGACGACGTAGATCCGCGTCCGCACCACGTGCTCGAGCGCCGCCCCGGCCCGCCGCAGCGCCGATTCGATGTTCCGGAGCGTCTGCACGGTCTGGGCGTACGGATCGCCCGCTCCGACGATGTCACCCGCGGCATCGGTGGCGGTCGTCCCCGACACGTGCACGAACGGACCGACGCGCACCGCCCGCGAGTACCCCACGATCGGCTCCCAGCGGGTCCCGGTCGCCACGTTGATCCGGGCCCGGGGCTTGCGGCGGCTCACGGGCCGCCGTCCCGTCCGCGCGCTCCCCCCGGCGGCGCCTTCTTTTCGAAGACGTACTGGGTCTTCACGACCCGGTACCCCATCCGCTCGTAGAACGGCTTCGCCTCGACGCGCCTGGTGTTGGAGCGCACGCGCAGCGTGACGCAGCCGCGCTCCCGGGCCCACGCCTCGGCGGCGCCGATGAGCGCCCGTCCCACGCCGCCCCGGCGGGCGCCGGCGTCCACCACCAGGCCGGCGATCTCGGCGTAGTGATCCGACTCGAGGAAACGGCGTGCCAGGACGTGGATCCATCCGGCCAGCCGCCCGTCGTCCCTCTCCGCGACGAAGACCGAGGAGTCGGGCTCCCGCGACAGCGCCCGGAAACGCTCCCGGATCTGCTCCGTCTCCGACGGGTAGCCGAGCTGACCGGACAGGCCCGCCACTTCGGCGGCGTCGCCATCGGTCATGGGGCGGACGCGCACGGCGCTCCCCGTCGCCTCGGGCATCGGTCACCCGATCCGCGGGCCGGCCGGACGCCGCAGCGCCCGGGCAGTCCAGAGAGCGCCCGCCGCGTCGATCACCCCGAACAGGATCAGGACGGCAGGGGCGAGACCCAGCAGCACCAGGAGGACGAACAGCGCGAACGCGATCGTGCGTCCCCACGTGGTGCAGCGGAAGAATCCCGTCGCCTCGGCGCGCGCCGCCGCGAGGTAGTAGAGACCGAGGACGAACGACACGACGCCGAGCACGCGGATGTACGGCTCGCCGGTCGGCGGCAGCCGGACCGCGGCCAGCAGAAGATTCGGCGCGGCGATGAGCACCAGACCGACGGCCGCGAAATAGACGCCGAAGACGGCGACGCTGCGGGCGGCGCCGCTCACCTCTCCGCCCCGAGCGCTCTCTGCTCCGGCTCGACGATCGTGAGATAGTAGGCCACCACGCCCGCGACGTTCAGGAGCACCATCACCCAGAGCCAGAACGCCGGCGGCTTCGGCCCGGCATGGCCGCGCAGGTAGTGGTGCAGGCAGATCCCGAGCAGGAGGATGAAGGTGAGCGCCGTCGTCGCGACCGCCAGGCCGAGGGCGAGCCGGACGGCCAGGTGCAGGTTGCCCAGACGCCACACCGCGTCGCCCAGGGGTCTGTAGTTCATCGCGACGAGCAGCAGGACCGTGACGCCGTAGATCGCGATCAGGATGCGCAGCGCGACCCGCTGTGGCGACGACAGGAACGGACGTGGACCCTCCTCGCCGACCGCGGCGCCGGCCGTCGTCTCGGGATCGAACAGGCTGCCTGTCGCCATGCGTCGCGAAGTATAGGACGAAACCACGCTCAGGATCGGGCGTGCATCGCCCGTGTCAGCTCGAAGCAGACGACGCCCGGCTCCGACCCGCCGTCGATCTGGCGGAATCCGCACTTTTGCAACACGCCGATCGAGGGCGCGAGCGTGGGAAGCGTCTCGGCGATCACGCGCCGGACCGAGGGCAGGGAGAAGGCTCGGGCGACGAGAGCGTGCACCGTCTCCGTGGCGTAGCCGCGGCGGCGGTGATCGGTGACGATCGAATATCCGACCTCGACGCTCCCGTCCGGCGTCGGCGGCCCCTTGTACCCGCCGCTCCCGATCAGCACGCGGCCGCCGGGGCCGCCTCTGAGCAGGACGAAATGCAGCCACCAGCCCGCCTGACCCCGCCCCTCCGACAGCCGCTCGAGCGTGAACTGCAGGGAGGTCGCGTCGAGATACTCCGGCGGCCACGTCGGCGGCACCGAGGCCCGCAGACGCGCCCCGAGAGCGCTCGGGCCGTCCAGCGCCGCGCGCACCAGGTCGGGGGTGGCGGGCGCGATCTCGAGGCGCTCCGTGACCAGCGCATCGCCGGCGGCAGCCGATCGCCCCTTCACGACTCGCCCTCCCAGTAGTCCACGCCGTCCCGCAGCCGCGCGAAATGCCGGAGGGAGTCCGCCGCGGGCGGTCTCCCGCCCGAGGTTCCTGCGATCACGCCGATCTTGCCCGAATCGGGATACTCCACCACCTCGGGGACCTCCATCGTGCTGACCGCGAGATAGCGCAGCGGAGCGTTCGAGTCGTTGATGATCTGGTGGGCGGAGTCGCGTCCGGGCGGAAGACTGATGAAGTCTCCGGCGCGGATCCTGTGGACCGCGCCCGCGATCCGGACCGAGCCCTCGCCCTCGAGGACGAAGAACATCTCCTCGTTGCCGCGGTGCGCATGGTACGGAAACGCGCGCTTGCCAGGAGGAACCACCGTGACGTTGAACCCCAGCTTCTTCGACTCGAGCTGGGCGCCCACGGGTGCGACCTGGCACTCGAACCTGTCTCCCTGGGACCGCTTCAGATAGGACAGCGTCTCGAGGTTCACGATCCTCGCGTTCATGGTTGTCTCCCGAGTGGACGATTCCACGGCCGGCTCATCGCGGGCTGATCGCGCGAAAGGCGTAGGCGCAGGCGAGGAGACTCGCGGGAATCGTGACGACGAGCCCCAGACCCAGCAGTGCGGCGCCGAGAAGGTTCAACGTCAGGAGCAGCAGGCACAGTCGCGTCAGGCGCCCGCGTCGTCCGACGGTCGCCCGGTTGGCGAGCGCCAGCGCCGTCCGCGGTCCGGCCGGACCGTCGGCGGCGAAGAAGAAGGCCGGGCCCAGGCGGGCCAGGCAGTAGATCCCCGGCGCGACCAGACAGGCCAGGCCGATCAGGACGACCGGCAACAACAGCAGCTTGAGGACGAGGAGCCTCGCGGCGGCCCCGTGGTCCAGGAGCGCGCGGCGCCCCGACGGGGCCGCTCCGTCGATCGCCTCGAGCGCGCCGCGCAGCATCGCCACCTCCCAGTAGGCCGTCCCCCAGAAGTAGGCCAGATGGATCGCCGTCCAGATCGGGCGACCGGGCGGGCTGCCGCTGCTCACGACCAGGAGCTCCACCAGGACCCACACTCCGGCCCATCCGAGCAGGAGGACCAGAAGACGCGGGGCGTGGGATGGATACTCGAGACGCGCCCGGTGCAGCGCGGCCCTCACGCTCAGGACGGGCGGCGCCTCGCGGCCGGCGCTCACAACCAGCGCCGCACACGGGCCTTGTACTCGACATACTGGGAGCCGAACCTCTGCTCGAGCATCGCCTCCTCCGCCCGGACGAACCGGCGATCGATCAGGTACGCGAAGGCCGGGATCACCAGAAACGGCGTGAGCGTCCCCGCCAGCATCGCGACGCCGAGCAGGGCGCACACCATGCCGAGATAGATCGGGTTGCGCGTGAACCGATACACTCCCCGGACGAGCAGCGTCGACGAAGCCTCGAACGGCCTGATCGTCGTGCCGGCGCGCCGGAAGATCGCCGCGATCGAGAGCACGACCACGACCCCCGCCAGGAGCGGAACGAGGCCCAGGAACCGGTACGGACCGGGGACGATCCGGCGGACCGGGACGAGGACGTGCAGACAGCTCATGAGAACGACCGCCAGCAGCAGGTAGGCCGGTGGATAGACCCGCTTCGGGCGCTCGGGCTCCGCGCTCGCGGCCTCCTCCGCGCTTCGCGGCGGCGCCGGAGACGGTTCGGAACGCCGGATGCTGAGCGTTTTCTCGCAGCTCGCGTGCACGTCGCCGGCGGCGTTCTTCAGCTCGACGGTGACGTGCCATTCGGTCTTGCCGCTTTCGCCGACCGCGGCGCGGATCGCCATGACGTCGGCCTCGTCCAGGCGGAAGGTGGCGAACAGCGTCTCGCGACCGGGACGGAGGAAGCGAATGCTCGCCGCCTTGTCCCACACGACGTAGCCGGGCCCCAGCGTCTTGATCAGCATAATCATGTACACGGGGTCGAGGGCGCCGTACATGCTCCCCCCGAACAGGGTGCCCACGTAATTGCGGGTGCGCCAGTTGAGAGGCAGCCGGATGCGCACCTCGCTCCAGTCAGGCGCGACATGAGTCAGCCGGGCGCCCGTGCCCCGGTAGGCGGGGAAGAAATTGAATCCCCACCGGGTCAGGCGCGTCCGCCAGGACTCGGCCCGGTCCGCCGGCCCCTCAGGGCCGCGAGTTGCCATTGTCCATGTCGGACATGATCAGCCAGCGGTCTCCGGGGCCGCGCGCCAGAGTCAGGGTGAACTTGCCGACGTCGGGCTCGCCCTTGCGCCGCGCGAAGCCCCCGATGATGTAGCCGACCGAGCCGGACGTCGCGAACGCCAGCGCCCGCAGGGAGAGTGGCCCGCCCTGGCCCGCGTAGTGCTTCTGGATCCGGAGCCGGCCGCGCACCGGCGGGGCGCCGTTGGACAGGACGAAGCCGTCCTCGGCGAAGAGCGCTGCCAGGCCGGCGGCGTCCTTGTTCCGCCAGGCGCTCTCGTAATCGGACAGGACGCGCGCCAGAGGCGCGGGCAGGGTCACGCTCGGCTCCCGGGACTGCTCCGGCACCTGCGCGCCGGGCCGTCCGATCAGAAGAACGGCGACCGAGAGCAGCAGGACGGCCCGACGCATCATCACCCTACACCACCCGACGGAGGTACAGCGCCACCACAGCATAGACGAGCCCGGCGTAGACGACCGGTCCGAACATCAGGACGCGATGACCCGACGCGGGCACGCCGAGACGGGTCAGCACCAGCGTCTTTCATCCCGCCCCCCCGCCCGCGTCGTTCGCTGCATCACCGCCTCCGGGCGTCGCTCGTCTGCGCCGCCCGGCGGGAAGCGAGCGCCGCGCGTAGGAGCAGGCGCCCTCCAGGGGACACTCCCCGCAGCGCGGAGCGCCGCGCCTGCAGAGCGTCCGGCCATGCTGCTGCAGGAGGAGATGGGCTTCCTGCACGGCTCTCATCCCGGCCGGGAGATCGTCCGCCACCTGACGGCTGGCGGCGTAGGTTCGGGAGTACGTCCTCTCCTCGCGAACCAGACCGAGCCGGACCAGGACGCGCAGGCCGTTCGAATCGGGCGCGAGGCGGGCGTGCCGGCCGGCGAACAGGAGAATCTTCTCGGCCCCCGGCTCGCCGATCCCCGGGAACGACCGCAGCGCCCGGCTGGCCGCGACGAACGGTCCCCGGACGGCCTCTCCGAGATCGCCGCCGTACTTCTGCAGCGCGATGTGCGCGCACTCGCGGAGCTTGTCCGCGAACACGCCCTTCAACATGCCGCGCGCCGTGATCGTCTCGAGAGTCCGCCGGCTCGCCTCCAGGATCGCCGTCGGCGTCGTGCCCACCGTGCGCTTGAGGTCCTCGAACGCCTCCCGCCGGCGCGCGGGTGGGGCCAGGTAGGCGACGTTCTCCCACAGGATCAGCTCGAACGGATCGCTGGTCGGCGGCGGCGCGGGCTGCCCATAATGCCTGCGGAGCGCCCTGACCGCCTCGCGGATCCCCGCCGGTCGCCCCACGTCACTGCGCCGGAATGACCCGGGGCGGCTTGGGCTGCTCCGCCGGCGTCCATTCGCCATGCATCCGGACCACGAACGTCCCCACCACGCGATCCTCGCTGACGCGCTCGACCAGGAACCCCAGATCGTGCCCCGTCAGGACCTCACCCGGCTTCGGGGTGTCGGCCGATTTCCCCGGCTGGACCAGCGCCAGCGCCGATACGGCCACGATCACTCCCAGGGCGAACACGCCGAGACGATTCATCGTGCACCTCCGCCGGGAACCGCCCCGGCTACTTGAAGATCAGGTGAGCCACGTCCGATTCGACGTCCCAGTAGATGAAAGCCAGGGCGGTGAGATCGAACGCGGCGTGCGCGCAGATGACCATCGCGATCCGCCCCGTGACCGCGAAGATCGCGCCGAGCACGAGACCGGTGAAGAACGCCTGCTCGACGCCGGGGAGCCCCTGGTCGGGGTAGTGGGCGGCGGCGAAGAGAGCGGTGGTGAGCAGCACGATCGCGGTCTTCGCGGCGGGGCCGGCTCCGAACAGCCTGCCGAGCCGCTCGAACAGATATCCGCGGAACACCGTCTCTTCCCCGAAGCCCGCGACGAGCATGGCCCATGCGGCGGCAGGCAGCATGGACCGGTTCCCCGCCAGATGATGGTACGCCCGATTGATCGGATCGGCGCCCAGGAGCGGCATGACGATCGCTTTCATCACGATCTTGAGCGCGATCCCGAGGACGAGCCCTGCCGCCAGGGTGCCGGGCCAGCTCCTGGGGCGCACGTAGCCGATGGCGCGCCACGGCGTGCGCGACCATCTGGCCCAGGCGAGCGCCAGGATCGCCCCGACCGGCACCGCGACATGGCCCGGCGAGACCGTGCCGGACAGGAGGATGACGGCGAACGCGACGATCCCGGTCGGTCCGAATCCGCGCCGGCGCGCGGCGAGTCGATCGTCCGAGGCGAGCCCGGGCCCCTTCTCCGGCGCATGGAATGTTTCGCCTGTCATCCGCCCGTCCGGCCCCGGCTCGCCTCCCAGTACACCACCACCTGCGAGGGCGGCCATCGGGATCCCGCGCGCGGGACGCCCAGGTGCGCGAATCGGAATCCGAGCTTCTCGAGCACCCGCCTGGATGCCGGGTTGCCCGGCAGACAGCCGGCACGGATCGTCTTCAGCCCCAGCACGCCGAATCCGAACTCGAGAACCCGCAAGCCGGCGCCTGTGGCGTAGCCCCGGCCCCAGTGAGGCCGACCGATCCAGTAGCCCAGGTCGGCCACGCCGGACCGGTCGTCCACCGCGACGAGACTGCAGATGCCCACGACCGCTCCCCGGGCGATGATGGCGAACGAGAACTGCGAGCCCGCCGCCCGCCGGCGCGCCGCGTCGGCGACGAAGGCGGCCGCCCCATCCCGGGGATACGGGTACGGGACATTCGAGGTTCGGCCGATCTCGGGATCGGACGCCAGTCCTTGGACCGCGGCCGCGTGTCGGAGCTCCAGAGGCTCGACCGTGACGGTCGCGTCACGCGTCGAGACGCTTCTCATAGGCGATCTCTTCGCCATGCTCCAGATACCGCCTCAGGACGCGAAGGTACATCGCCCAGCAGTAGCAGGAGACGCGCCAGTGCTCGTTCGGGTCCGGCCAGCCCGTGTGCTGGAACCGGACCCAGGTGTCTGCGGAGCGACGCTCGAGCCGGAAGCCGACCCGGGTCCCGACCCAGTCGGGATCGGCCCGGGTCATCAGCAACTCGAATTCAGACGGGGGCACGGCCCGGGTGACCCGCGCGCGCCAGTCGTACTTCGGTCCGAACCAGAGCTCGAGCTCCGCTCCTTCCGCCGACTCGCCCGACGAGCGCTTGGTCCACCAGCGCGACAGCCCCTGGGATGTGCTGACGGCCTCGTACACCCGCGGCAAGGGTGCCTTGATCGAAAAGTCATGATAGATGTCGGCCACGTGCGCTCCAATCTGACTAGCCCGCCCGCGCTCCGTTCGGAACCGCGCGCTCCGGCACGAGCAGGCAGGGCGTGATGCCGTCGGCATGGCCGACGTCGAACAGCATCCCTTCGGAGACCTCCCCCCGGATCGTCCTCGGCTCGAGGTTCACCACGAACAGACCCTGCCGGCCTTCGATCTCCTTCGGATCGGCCCTCTCCTGCTTCAGGCCGGCGATGATGCGACGCCGATGATCGCCGAAGTCCACCGTCAACCGGACGAGCCTCGCGGCCCCGGGGACGTCCTCGACCAGGACAATCGTCCCGATCCGGATGTCCAGCGCCTCGAGCGCGCCGTGCGGCACGCAGGGCTTGACCGGTGCCGGTCTCATCGCGTCCTCTCCTTCGGGCGTTCCCGGACGCCCCTGATCGACACGCGACATCGGAAGACCTCCCCTCAGTAGTGGACCCTCATCGGGAGGTCGGGCTGCAGGTCCCTGGTGATGCCCTGGGCCCCGCCGTCGAGAGTCACGTCGAGAACCCACTCCTTGCCCACGGCGAATTGCACGAGCCCGTGCTCCTCGATGTAGGAGGCGGCTGGAGGAAGCCCTTCCGCCGCCGGCGCGACGACGCGCAGGCTCGTGAGACGCCGCGCGCCGTTGGGATGAAGGAACATGGCGCCCCTGGCCGGATCCCGCACCAGATTCTCGTTCTCCTCCTCGCGCGTGCTGGCGGCGTGGGACGAGATGGACAGAGACATCGCCTTGGGCACGTCCTTCGGCGTCATCATCTCGATGAAGGTCCCCGGCTCCATCCAATCGGCGCTGATCCTCCAGGTCGGAAAGGGAAGCGAGCCGGCCGAAGTGCGATCGAAGACGACGCCGATCGGCGAATAGCCGGTCTCCCGCCACCGCGACTTCATCCTGAACTTCTCCGCACCGGCCCGAAGCTCCGGCGTGACCTTCACGGAGGGATCGGGATAAATGAGCTCGAGGAAGCCGTTGAGCAGCTCCACCGAGACCGACGCGGTCCCCTGGCCGCCGTGGCGGTTCACCGTCGGAGCGATGCGGAAGCCGGCCTTCTCCAGCGCTTTCCGCTCGGGCGCTCCGGTCGTGACCACGATCCAGGCGTGGCTCAGCTTGAAGGGAGCCGGGTCCATCGCCAGCGCCGGGACCTGCAGCGCGATCAGGGCGGAGACGAGGAGCGATCGAGGCATGCGCGGGCCGCCTCCTCGGACGTTCGGACCGGAATGATCTCGAAGTCGACCAGGTCGTCCCAGTGTTTCGTCCATTCCTTCAGCGCGCTCTCGCTGTCCGCTTCCATGATCTGAAAGCAGCGGACGAACTCTACGTCCACCCAGCTCGAAACGTACCGCACTCCTTCGGGCGCCATTCGCCCCCGCTCGCGAAAGCGACGATACACGGCGGGCGCCTGCCCGGGATGGAAATGCTCAATCACCATGAACAGCATCGCTCACCGCGCCCGCAGGCGTCCCTGCATCATTATCCGCTGACCGGCTCGCCGGCGCCGCTCAGCTCCTTGTAGAACAGGACCGCGTCGTGCGGGGTCCCGTCCGGATCGAGGGCGTACCTCGGTATCGTCCCCGCGTGAGTCCAGCCGAGACGCCGGTACAGGCTCTCCGCCGCGGTGCCCCGCTTGGCGTCCAGAGTCAGGAGCCGGAAACCGGCGCGGCGCCCCGCGTCCTCGATCGCCTGCATCAGCTGCGTGCCCAGACCCATGCGGCGGCCCCGGCGATGCACCAGCAGCTTGACGATCTCCGCGCGATGCGGCTGGTTCGGCGCCCAGGCCGGCTGGAGCTGCACGGTCCCGACGATCCCCTCGGCGTCGCGAGCCACGACGATGATGGCCCGGGCGTGCGGCGCCGCGGCGATCCCGCGCCACCAGTCAAGGGCGCCCTCGAGCGTGATCGAGAGGAAGCTCACCGCCGCCCCGGACTCGACCGCGTCGACCAGAAGCGCCGCCAGAGACTGAAGATCGGCGTGACCCGGCGGCAGGCTCAGGCGCTCGATCCGGTGCGTCCGGTTCACGAGGCCGACCCGGCGGCGATGACCTCCTGGATCGCGCGCTCGACTCTCATTTCTTTTCCGGCTTCCGGAGCGCCTCGATCAGATCCGTTGCCGCCTCGGAGAGCGTCCGACTGCCGGCGAGATAGGGGCGCCAGGCGCTCTCCAGGGGCTTGCGGTAATCGCCCCAGGTGCCGCGATCGAAGATCCCGTACAGCATCGGCGTGTATCCCGGCTCGCCGCCGTCCTCCAGGATGCGACGCACCGCTTCTCCGGTCGTGTAGAACAGGACCACGTGCCAGCAATCGCCGGGCAGGCGGACTCCGGCGGCGCCCGCCGCCTTGTCGAGGGCCTGGCGCAGCGGATCGTCGCGATCCATCAACAGGTGGGAGGCCTCGTGGAACACGACCTCGAGGGCGGCGGTGCCCGGGTTCTCGCTCGAGATCAGGAGGTGCCCGCCGATAGGATGGCGGAGGATCGAGTTGGCCCCGCTCCAGTCCACGGTCTCGACCACGTCGACCGGGATCGGCAGGCCGCTCCACCTTTTCTGGTAGAGCTGCTCCAGCCGGGACGCGACCGTCTTCTCGTAGGCCGCCAGCCGCCGCTCGAGGTCCTTGATCCAGCGCCGGTTCTTCTCGTCCTGGACGGTCCAGCGGCACGCCGTGTAGGCGGGCGCGGCGGCCGCCCTGAAGCCCCGCGCGATGTCGACGAATTGCCGGTCGTCGGCGTCCTTCAGCTCGTCGTCGAACCCGGCGAGCTGCACCCTGATCAAGTGCTGCCGGCGGTCGGTCCAATCGGCGGGCGAGATGACCTCCGCGTAGTAGTCGACCGCCCGCTCCCAAGCGACGCGCGCCGCCTGTGGCAGCCTGTCCGCGCACGACACCTCCGCCCCGGCATGGAACAGCTCCGGCTTGCGCGCCTTCCGCGCGACGCCCGCCGCGATCAGGGCGTCGTTCAGGTTGGTGTCGAAGTCGCTGTAGAAGATGAAATGGGACGTCGTGATGACCGGCGCCCGCCCGGGCGCCTGCGCGAAATCCGCACCCGGCGCGCCGAGCAGCATTCCCAGTCCGAGGATGACGCCGCCGTGGGCGATCCTCATCGCCCGTCTCCGGAGCGCGGAGCCGGCTCGTACCTGCCGCAGTCGTCACCGCAGATCGCGCGCTTCGTGGTCGCATCGAGCGTTCGGAAGGCCGACACGAACGCGTCCTTGTCGTGGCGGAACAGCCAGTCGAGCCACTTCTGGCTGTCGGTGCGAGCGTAGCCGTCCGTGAGCGCATGCAGGCGCAGGTAGGGCCGCAGGCTGACGTGGTTCTTGATCGCCAGACGAGCCAGCGTCTCGTAGTAGTTGTTCACGACGCTGGACAGGACGCCCAGGAGATCGGTGCCCAGCGCCGGATCGGCCAGGGCGCGATACAGGCGATAGTCATCGGGGGTCTGCGGAGCGGTGCTCAGGAGGATGAGCTCGTTGGTCGGGTTCGGCTGCATGCGCAGCCGCAGGGAGCGGTACAGGACCTCCAGACCCGCGTTGGCGCGGAGTCCCCTGTAGGCCGTGTCGAGCGCATCGACGTCCGGGGCGTTCACGAGGCTCGCGACGGACGGCCTGTCGAGATGCGGTTCTTCGACCGCCTCGGCGGCATGGACCGCCGCGGCGACGAAGAGGAGCGACGCCGCCAGCTCCGCGCGCGATCGAAGAGGCACGGAAACTCAGCCTGCCGGCGGCACGCCGTCGAAGAAGGACACCAGCCCGGTTTCCAGAGAGTACTCCGCGCCGACCACCAGAAGCCCCTCGTTCGCGATCAGCCCTTCGAGGATATCCGACCCGTGCCGCAGATGATCGGCCGATGCCCGGATGTGGGCCCGAACGGCCTGCGACACGAGGGCCGCCGGGTCGTGTCGGGGCCCGGTCGCAAGCAACGCCTCCACGGAGGGTCGCACCCGGTCGACGATCGAGCGCAGATTCGGCCCGCGGTCACCCGTCGGTCGCTGCAGCTCCTCCAGGGTCGCCAGGATCGCCCCGCATTGCGTATGCCCGAGAACCACCACCAGCCGCGTGCCGAACCGCGCCGCCGCGAACTCGACGCTGCCGATCTGGGAGGGAGCCACGATGTTGCCCGCGACGCGGATGACGAACAGGTCGCCCAGACCCTGGTCGAAGACCATCTCCGCGGGCACGCGCGAGTCGGAGCATCCCAGAACGATCGCGAACGGCTCCTGGCCCGCGGTCAGCTCGCGGCGGCGCGCCCGTGCGGCCGGCACGCGGAGATCGCCGGCGTCGGACGCGAATCGACGGTTCCCCTCGCGCAGACGCTCGAGACCCTCACGCGCCGGGATCATCGTCGCTTCGGCCCGGCCCGTCCGGCGTCACTCTCCACATTCCGTCGGCAGCTTCGCGGCGAGCCAGCCGCTGATGCCCGTCGACATGACCTGGACGTTCGTGTAGCCCATCGTCCGGGCGCGACGCGCGGCCTTCGGAGCCTTCATGCACAGCGGGTTGGAGCAATAGAAAACCAGAAGGGCGCTCGCATCCGGCGGCAGGTCGCTCTTCTCGTAGCCGGCAGGGTCGAGATGGATCGCGCCGGGAACGTGCGCCTGCATCCAGCTGCCGCGGGAGTTGACGTCGACGACCGTCACGGACGCGCGGCTCTGCACCAGCCCGTGCAGCCGGTCGGGCGAGATCGTTTTCAGACCCATCAGTCGCGCCAGCATGTCGCGTACCCGTCTCAGCGGGAGTCGCTGCTCCTCGGCTCTTGGTGCCGGGAATTATCCCATGGTTCTGCCCGGATCATGCCGTGACGGGGGCGACGAACGGAGCCGTCCGCTCGCCGATGGCGCCGTCATCTCCGAGGCACCGTCTTCTCCCGAAGCCCCCAGGCCTTGATCGCGCCGAGCGCCACTCCCAGGGCGAGGAGATTCGGCGGCGGGATGGTGCGATGGGTGGCGAACCGGCGGACCCCGGACATCGTCGACCACGCGAGAAAGACGACCGCCGCGACGAAAAGGACGCCGCACGCCGCGCGGAGCGCGCGACTCGACATCTGGTTCTCCCTGACGACAAGATACAGAATCCCATAGAGACCCAACGCGGCGAGCGGGACCAGCAGGGTCGAAATCGCGAAGAACGCGAGGCTGGGCCAGATCGGTCGCGGTCCGCGGATGAACCACAGCAGAAGCATGAGGCTCACGAGACCGACCAGCGCGGCGATGACCGGCTTCCGCATGTCGGTCATGAGACGCTCGATCATCTGGCCAGGGCCCTCTCGAGCGCGCGCACTCTCGTGCGCGTCTCCCGCGAAAACCACCATCGGGCCATCGGTTCGATGACCCACGCGAGCCATCGCGGCCGCGCCCGGAGCAGATACCGGAATGTCACCTTCGTCCGTCCCCCATCGACGGGCGCGAACTCCCATGTGCCCGCGAACCTCTCCAGCAGTCTCGGCCCCCGGGTCATCTTCACCGCGACGACCCTCGGAGGATCGAACGAGACGTACTCCGTCTCCATTCCGATTCCGTATCGCCCCACGCACCAGGCGCGAACGCCGACTCCGGGCGCGGAGACCCCGCCGAGCAGCTCGGCGTGACGAAGGAACGGATCCCACCTCATGCGCCGCGAGTAGTCCTGCGTGAGCGCGAACACGGTCTCGGGGCTCTCGTCGACGACGACCGCGTGCTCGAATCTCATCGCTTCGATGCCGCCACCTGGCGGCCCCCCGACGCGGTTCCCCGGGCGCGGCCTTCCCATGTCCTCATTTCCACCTGTCACCGCGCTTCATCACGTAATGTCTCAGAACATACGGCCAGGGAATCACGATCAGATCCGCGACCGCCCCGGCAATGAAAATGTTGGTGAGCTCTGTCGATCGGCCGGCCGATCGCAGCGGAATGTCGACGGCCACCAGCCATACGGACTTGTAGATCAGCTGCAGCAGGAGCACCGGCAACATCGCAAGAGGATATCGAATTCCCAAACCCGACAGAACAGACAGCGCCGCCCAAAAGCTGAAGGCCACCCCCGGCAAGGGGTCCCACACTCCTTCATGGTGGACGATTCTCGGCCAGACATCGATCCCGAGCATCACACAATTGCCCAGGTACACGACTCTCATCAGGTAGAGGCGGATCGTCGAGACTTCCTGTTCCATCGCAGGACTCCTCTCTGCTTGGCGCTTCTTCCCGCATGCCGTCGGCTCCACCCTACCTGACGACAGGCGTCTCCGACACGAGGCTCACTCGATCGCCGACACGGATCGGGCCGCTTCGCACCACCGTCGCATACACCCCCGCGTTGTTCTGGTTGAGGCGCACGACCGTCTTCATGACGCGTGCGTCCTGTTCTGCCGTCTCCGGATCGAGGTTGAGCATCATACAGCGCACATCGCGCATCGTGATGCTCACGGCCGGTCGTGGATCGCCGTCGCCGAACACCAGCATCCCCCCGACCCAGCCGTCCTCGAGAAAAGGCTCGCTGCGCTCCGTCTCGAGCACGATGTTGGCTCGGAAGCGTCGGCGATCGAGATCGAGTCCGGCCTCACGACCGATGCCTGCAATCGTCGCCAGGCTGATGACGGAGACGGCCGCCTCGTCGAAGATCCCGTGCTTGAGCTTCATCAAGTCGACGTCACGGCCGAAACGCTCCGCGAGCTCGGCCCTCAGCTCCGCGCTTCCAAGCTCGACGCACGATCCGGCCGGTGTGCGCACGTGCGTCGGAAGCGGCTCGCCGGTGCTCTCGTCGAGCCCAACGGGATGATAGAGGAGGAGCGCCGGGAGGCGGCTCGCCGAGAGCCACGGGAATCCGCTGTCGTCTCCCCGACGCCGGACGGCGAATCGCCGATCGCCCTCGAGCCCGTGCCACCCGAGAAAGGCCGACTCCGTCGCAGTTCCCGCCATGGACTTGACGGGATATCGCACGATCTCGCACACATACCCGACTCGAATCATGCTCAAGGACACCACCAATGTTTCTCCCAAGGGCTGCTTCCGGTGGAACCGGTCCCGTACCCGCCGAGTGGCATGACCCCCCAACCCTCGATGCGGGGCGGGCCGATGCCTTCAAAGCAGCCCAGGACTCGCGTCACGGGAAGGGAAACGGCGACCGTCTGGTTGGATCGTGATCGAAGGTAGCTCGCAAGCTCAGAGGAATACGAGAACAGGAAGTCGCCCCCGCCCAGATAGAGGCGAACCTCCGGGGTCGTCTGCGTCGGACGATCGAGAACCTCCCACGTGAGGTCGCGCGTCTCGTCCAGGTTCCGAATCGCCACCAACCCCACAAGCGCGTAGGCAGCACCGAAGGCCACGATCGCGGCGAGCGAAGACCAGACTCGCGAATACCCTGCACGCAGCGCGCGCGTGAGCAGGACCGCTGCGAGCGCCCCAAGCGGCAGCATGAAGAGGGCGAAGTAACCGAGTTTCAGGTAGCTGATCGCCAGAAACATCACAACGGCGACGGCGACCACCCGGAGCGCGCCGGAAACAAGTCTCAAGACCAACGATCCTCCCGCCGCCTGACCCCGGCCAAGCTGTCCTGCATCGCTACCCCAAGACTCAAGTCGGCTAACGCTCCGCATCGCGCCCGGCGCGCGCCCGCACGATGCTTGCCCGTGTCACCTGGAGCGACGGCGGACGCCGTCGCCTGTACGTGGTCGTTTGGCGGCTCGACCTGAACGCCTCAAATCTGACGCTCCCACGTGGCGACGTACGTTACGCCGGACCCGCCCGTCCGTTCGGGTGGCGCACTGAGCACCAGGGAATCGCGCTGCAATGTGAAAAAACGCCGTTGATCCGTGCCGACGAAGTTAGGATAGGAGCCGCCCTCGATATGATGCGTCACGGTTCCGGCTCTCTCATCCCCGTGTATCTCCCAAAGTAGCCGAAGTATCCCTCGAACGCGTCCTTGAGCTCCTCGGGGCTCGCACGGAAGAGGTCGCCTGATTTGAACGGCCTTCGATCGGAGCGCGCGATCTGAACCGACATACGGCCGCCCTTGTCGTAGATCAGAACCCCAAGGGGTCTGGGACCATAGGTACGGGTCTCGCCACCATCCGCACCATGGCCCACAAAGGAGACGAGGCGCCACGTTCCTACGAACCGATCAGGCAATTTGGCCAGCCTTGGCACTGGAGACACCAGCCCCTCTCCCCTTGGCCGCCGAACGCTCCCGGTCACCTGCGGCGGGCGCATGACCTGATGAAATCACCTCGCACCCGACGCCCGTCGGCAGGTGCAGCGGGTTGTTGGGCTGCGCGGCTCCAGAGGGAAACGCGTCGATACCGGGATGCTTCAGCATAGAGGGTCGTATCGTCCGAGTGCACTTGCAAGTAGCTGAACAACTCCTCCGCGGACTTCACGCCACGCTCCAGGATAGTACTCTCGAGCGGCATGACGACGAGTCCATCAGGCGGCTCGAGCTGGTATCGGAACAGCAGGTACCCGGACACCCTGGATCTGCCCGACCCGACCAATCGCCCATTCAAGATGCGCACCCGACCCGCTTCAACCACAAACCCGCTCATTTCAACTGGGGAGGCGTCATAGTCATCACGCATGATGACCGAATATGTTCGGCCGTCGCGTGAACTGACTGCGACCTCCGACTCACTCTCACTCTCGGCCGGTACCGAGCGCCACACACCGATAAGCCCGGCATCAAACACGGCTTGATCTTCGCCACCAACTGGAAATGGCCAGCCCTCGACAGTCACGTCGAGATCGTCACAGCACAGCATCAGGATCGTGGCCAGGCCGACAGCGATGAGCGCGATGGACTTCATCTCTCTGCTGGGCTGCATGGCTACTCCGGCCATTCAGAGTTGCACACGTCTCCTTCGACCCGCTCCAACATTGCACGCAATTCCGCTACGCGCGCATTGGTGAGTTTCGCCCGCACTATCGCGACACACATAGGGTAGACGCTGCCGTACTGCCCGTGCTCCGGTAACGGCCACATCGCGGCGATTTGAGCGTCTCGGTAAACCTTCCACGCAGTCTGCGCTTTGTTGAGTGTCGCGATCGCGCCAGGCTTCCCTGCAGCCTGCTTCACAAGAGTGTCTAGCACTCCAGCCATCTCGGTCTCAGCGGCTTGGAGGTCCCGGCCAGCCGCTTCATTCATACCAAGCTGGGTGTCTTCATAAGGAATCGGACGCTCTTGGCTGGTCGAACCGATGACGAGCATGTTTCATAGCCCCCTCTTGCGGCCCGACGCTCCGGTCGAGCCGCGACGCACGCTGAGGCCGATTGCCCTGGTCATTGGCCGGCAGGCGGTTGCCAAAGTTCTACCTTGTTTCCTTCAGGATCGATGACCCAGCCAAACTGCCCGTACTCGGAATCGTCAATCTTCTCGAGAACGTTGCAGCCTTCTTCGCGTAGGACTCTAACCAGGGCGTGGAGAAGTGACTACAACCCCGCACCTGCCGCCCGCCATCAGGTGCAGCGGGTTGTTAGCCGTCCCTAAAAGCGCTTGTAGTCATGACCACCCCAGCTGACTCGACCCCTCGTGACCGGGCCGCTTGACAGGAATGGTATGCCGCCCGGTGGCAGATTGAGACACGCGATGAAATGTCTCGATCGCGGGGCGTGCATCGAAAAACCGCCAACCCCAGGACTGAAGGCCCATTGCGTATCGAGCTTCAACATAGCGTCGCCTGGAGCAACGTAGAAGTATTCCGGATGCTCGATCGCTTGGTAGACCGCGCCCTCGACCGGTCTACCATTTACGATCAACGGGAGCGATGATCGAACGAAATGCACGACGCGGCCTGAATAGCGCAGATTGCGTGTCAGACTCCTAACCCAGGTTCGGTCGGCCTCGGTCAGTTGATATATTGCGAAGGGCTGCCCAAGGTCGACGCTGTATTGAATGGGGCCGCTCGCATCGTCACCTGCAAGCGCTAGCCAACCCGCCAGCGATAGAACAACAATTATTCCGAGTCTTCTCTTCATCTCGTTCTGTCGCCTAACGTCCCGGCTAAGCTGCAACACGCCCGCGTAACCTCCAAACCCCCACGGACCTCCCGCGGCCGCCAGCTTCAGGCGGTTGTCAGCCGCCGCCGTCGTCGTCACCGTAGTCCCGTGGATTGCTGTCGAGTCGGCTACCTTCGTGCAGGTCCTCGAGCAACCGTCTTGCTTCTTCCGCGTCTTCCATGGCGACTTGGAATTCGACGGGACCGACTGCGAAGTTCACTCCAGCTGGGAATCGCCCCCAACCGATCACATCTTGCACACACTCGCCCTTCGTGACAAAACCAATTTCGGCTGATTCGAGCAAGGATTTCGCCAAAGGAACGATGGCTGGATTGCCCGACTTGAACACGGTTACCAGTTGAAGCATCGGCTGAGCTGGTGCCTGGGCCACGTCGACCGGCTGATTCACCAACGTAACCTGGCAGTCCGCACATTCCGTGAATCCAGCGCGATACTCCCCCCCGCACTTGGGACAGAACATCTCACCCTCACCCCAATGCCTGAAGTACGGCTAACGTCCCGGCTAAGTTGCGGCACGCGCGCGTAACCTCCAAGCCCCCGGGGACCTCGCGCGCGCCGTCAGCTTCAGCTGATGTTAGACCGTTGGTGACAATTCACAACTGGTGTGCTTTTACACCCATCAATCGAGTGATCCCATACACGATGATCGGGAGCAGAAGCACAACCCAACCCATAAAGGCGACCGCCCCGGCCGGCGATGCTTCCGTGATGAACCGTCCGGATCCGGCATAGCCTATGTAGTCCCCCATCGCCTCGGGAAACCAGATGCAGCCCATGGGGAGTACACAGAACATCGCGATTTCAATCGTAGTTTTCAGGTCGGCATGGAGGTAGGCGCCGACGACGTATGCGAGCGAAAGGCCTGTCGACAGCACCCGCGAGAGCGACCAGCGGCTCTTTGGTGGAACCAAATATTCGTCGTCCACTTGTGGTCGCATGGATTTATCGGTCCAACACCCCGGTTCAGGCGCGGTGGGCACCTGCCCAACGCGCCGACCCAAAAACTCCCAAGCCGCCCACCGTCGCCTGCAACCGGTTGTTGGGTGGCATTTTCGTTCTCCTCTACCCGTGTCGCAATTCGTTCAGCCACCTCCGGGCCATGAAGAAGGCCCCTGTGGAGATGACAAATGAGAGAATCAAGGTCGCGACCGTTCCGAGGTAGGGCTGAAACAGCGCGTCGATAACCCACCCGACCAGAATTGCCAGTAATCCAGCCCCTATGTACGTCACCACATCTCCCGCACCCGCGCTGCTCTCAGAATCCCCCCAATGCCGGTACTCCAGGCGCAATATCCCGATGCCAAGCGGTCAGTGCATGACGCTCACGACTCGGGTGTCAGCGGCCCAAGAATGATGTATCCACGCTCACGCTACCTCCGCCATCCGCTCGGTTCTGTCCGCCCAATACCGCGTTGAGCTGCGAGCTACGCGCCGGGTCTATCAGGCGCCGCTCAGCTCCACACGCTGTTAGACGGCTCGTCCCGGCATGCAAGAGCCTTCACTTGACCCGCTGCCACACGCGACGCGCTGTCTTTCCGTCACCAATGATCAAGGAATCGCCTTCCCTCCGATAAGGAAGATGCACGTCGGTGCCGATGAGCTCGGGGCGCGTCGAGCCCTCAACATGGTAGATGCTCTCGCCTCGATTGGCGTCGACGGTGTACGTACCGAAGGCTGCGTAATAAGCGCGGAAGAGGTCGCGCAATTCTTCTAGGGTACCTCCATCTGGCCCTGCAGCAAACGGCCGTACTGCAGGCGTTCGCATGATCTGGACGGAGAACCGTCCGGCCGCATCGTGGACGAAGTAACCAATCGGATTTGGGCCGAATTGCGGGACCAGGTTCCCGGACGCATCCCAGTTGACGTGCTCAACCAAGCGCCATGTGCCGACGAGAGGATCAGCCGACGGTGTCGGAACTTGCCGCGATTCGCGCGCGGCGGCGCCATTGGGCACAGCAACGGCGGTCGACACCGCGCTCACACTGATGACCGCAGCCAGCAGACACAGCATGTGTTTCATACCGCCCTCCCTCGAACCAATGGCCGGTCCGCCTAACAGGTTGCTGAAAAACTATTTTGGACTCCCTGGGGAAGCGCGCTCGAAACTCGGGACTCGTCTGAAAGGGCCGTCATTCCTCGATTCCTTTTTCGGGACATCGCATCCGACTATCTCAGGATCACCGGTGATGGGGTTTTTCAGCAACCTGCTAACGCCCCGGCTAAGCTGCGGCACGCGCGCGTAACCTCCAAGCCCCCACGGACCTCCCGCGTGCCATCAGCTTCAGCCGGTTGTTAGATGGCGCCCCCTGCTTCCGACACCCTCTTCTGCATGAAATCGATCATACTTTGGCGATCCACTTCACCACCGAAAAGGGTCAGAGGCGGGTCCCATTCTACGCTTGGTACAAAATAAGTGATCAGATCAGTACCGATAAAGGAGATGCGATACATTTCCGGAGCAATTGGCCCCCATCGGGTTCGCTGGATTGCCTCGACCTCGTGCCAAGCAAACTTATACTCTGAACCGCCTTGCTTGATCATCAGTCCTTCCGCGTCGACTCCCACTCTCCCGAAACGTCTCGATATTCGAACCAGGAATCCTAGGTCACATGACCCGATAGCTAGGAAGAGCACGCCTGCCCACCTGGTTGGTGGACTCACCACGAACAAGAAGCCGAAGAGCGTCATGATGGCGCCGAACAAAGTCATAGGGACCAGAATTAACCAAGCCAGCTCTGTGCCGCTCTCGAAATAAGGCTCGGTCATGACAGCGCCATCTAACGCCCCGGCTAATCTGCGGCACGCGTGCGCAACCTCCAAGCCCCCACGGACCTCCCGCGTGCCGTCAGCTTCAGCCGGTTGTTAGCAAGCTTCGTGACTTTAGAGATCTTCGGGACGGAGGCCGGTGCGCTTCGCGATTCGAGCGAGCATGCGGGGGCCAATTTCTTCGCTATCGTGAAAGGCGAAGACAACATCTGGCCAACCCTCTCGGGACAACGTGCGGTGGGATCCGGACTATCTCTTGGGCTGCCAACCGAGTTTATGAAGTGCGGCCAGCACCCTGCGGGCCCTGGTGCTGGGCCACTCGCTCATGCAGCCTTGAAGGAGATGTCCCGGAGATCCGGACCCGCTTCCCCGTGCTCGAGGCGGTCGGCCACCACGCGGAGAGCCAGGGCTTTGGCCTTCGCGACGGCCTCTTGAGCGGACGGGCCATAGGCCATAACGCCCGGTAACTCAAGAACTTCAGCGATCCAACGCCCGTCCTCTTCCTGTCCCATCTCGACCGTGAGAACCATGCCTGCCTCGACTAAAGTTTTGATGATTCTACGTCACGGACGCCCGGCTGGCTATCGAAAACTTGTCGCCTGTCCTGCTAACGTCCCGGTTCAGGCGCGGTGGGCGCACGCCCAACGCGCCGACCCAACACCTCCCAACCCGCCCACCGTCACCTGCAACCGGTTGTTAGGCGACGTGATGACTCTGGCCTACCTTCAGTTCTGGCAGGCTCACAAGAGCCCTTACGTCTTCGAGACGATACGGCTTCAGGTTGATTGACAGCGATCGGTCCCTGTGTGCCGCTGTCACAAACAACATCGGCCGCGTGTCACGACCCGGATTGCGCCCAAGTCGCGAGCTAACGATGTCGGCAAGCGGAAGCGAGCGTCGCCACACAAATAGCGTACGGTGGGTGATGGCTTCACGAGTTACAACAACCTCGAGCCGGCTAAAGTGGAGCAGCAGCAACGCCAATACCATGCCGAAGAATGCAGATACCTGCCAAGCCGACGGATCGTTATGGTCAATCGCAATTGGCACAATTACACAGATACCGAACACAACGGAGAAGAGGACATAGGTGGATGGCGCCGCCCGTAGCCGGAGCACAGGCACCGCGTCGCTTCTCGCCTGGACGAACGTTCCCATCATTCTAAGTCGCCTAACGCTCCCGCTCACCTGCGGCGCGCGAACGAAGCCACCCAACACCCCCGCACCTCCCGCGCGCCCGCAGGTGCAGCGGGTAGTTAGCAGGCTGATGAAAAACCTCGTTCTCGCACGTCGTCACTCTCGGTTGGATCGTTGATGAGTCCTACCGTTTATTGTTCAGGTGCCCGTCTAGATTTCGCGGGCTGCCTTCGCGCC
>JACXTT010004080.1_pt1 | contig 21878 bp, 17 predicted proteins | sample 9270951 | NCBI WGS metagenome assembly JACXTT01 (sample SAMN15532306, study PRJNA645909) | rock metagenome | isolation source: weathered quartz diorite | place: Puerto Rico | collected 2017-06-21
ATCGCGAGCGCGGAGCGGCCCACGAGCGTTGCGCCCGCGATCACGGCGACCGCCGCGAGCGACGGCCAGCCGGGGCGGCGCGCCGTCGCAAGCGGCATCGGGCTCCTTTCGGGTCGGCCGGAATCGATCGACGGACCGAGGCGATCGCCCAGTGAGCGCCCCCTTGGCCGAAGGGGGTCGAGCGCGGCTCACAGCACGTCTCAAGTGTCCCACGCCGGTCGACGAGGTTCAACGCGGATCCCGCCCGGCTGACTTCACGCGGTGCCCCTGCTATCGTCCGATCGCACGTTGCGAATTTCGAACCTGCGGATCTCTCCATGAGTCTGCTGCTCACGATCTCGCTCGGCACCGGCCATCGGACGTTCCCGCTCGACCGCGAGGCGTCGCGGATCGGCCGCGCCTCGCAGAACACGATCCAGATCGCCGACCCCACCGTATCCAAGGAGCACGCCGAGATCCTGCGCTCCGGGGAGCGGTTCACGATCCGTGATCTCGGCAGCCGGAACGGCACGCGTGTGAACGGCGTCGAGGTGCGCGAGGCCATACCCATCCGCGACGGCGACGTCATCGAGATCGGCAAGGTGCTCGCGCGCGTCGCGTCCCACTCGGTGGAAGCGAAGACGCTGCTCAATACGGCGGGGCAGGTGTCGTCCTCGCTGAACCTCAGGGCGCGCGACATCCTCGAGCGGGGTGCTCCCGGCGGCGCCGACGCCGGGCGGCTCGTGCGCCTGCTCGCGGAGGCGGGTCGCATGCTCGTGCTGCCGCGACCGCTGCGCGAGACGTGCGACGAGATCCTGCGCGTGGTCGAGCAGGCGGTGCCGGCGACGCGGCTCGTGATCCTGATGGTGCCCGAGCGCGGGGGTGAGCCCGAGCAAGTGGCGGCGCGCCTGCGCGGCGGCAGCAGCCGGCAGCCGCTCGCGATCTCGCGTTCGATCCTCGACACGGTGCTGCACGACTGCGCGTCGGTCGTGATGGGCAACGCCGCCGAGGATCCACGATTCCGAGCCCAGCAGAGCATCGTGGCGCAGTCGATTCATGCGGCGATGGCGGTGCCACTGTTCGACAATGAGCGCGTGCTGGGGGTGCTGTACGCCGACAGCGTCGATCCTACGATCGAGTTCGGGCGCGAGCAGCTCGAGGTGCTCACGCTGCTCGCCAACATGGCGGCGGTCAAGATCACGAACTCGCGGTTGCTCGATGCCGAGCAGAGGAGCCAACGAATCGCGCACGAGCTAGCCACCGCAACGAGCATCCAGCGTGCGCTGCTGCCCGAGCCGCCGCCGCTGCCTGGCTGGACGATCGATGCGCGGCTCGAGACCTGCTACGAAGTGGGCGGAGACCTCTACGACTTCGCCCTGCGTGCGGACGGCTCGCTCGTGTTCCTGATCGGGGACGTGTCGGGCAAGGGGATGGGCGCCGCGCTGCTCATGTCGTCGGTGCTGTCTTCGGCTCGCACTCTGTACGATGCCTCGACGGACCCCGCCGAGCTCGTGGCGCGGCTCAACGCGGTGATGCACCGCAGCACCGATCCCGGCCGGTTCGTCACGTTGTTCGTCGGGGTGCTCGACCTGACGAGCGGCCGGCTGTCGTACGTCAACGCCGGACACAATCCGCCGGTGCTGTTGCGCCGGGGACGACTGGAGCGGCTCGACCAGGGCGGCCTGCCGGTCGGAGTGCTCGGTCAGGCGCGGTACGACCGCGGCGAGACGATCATCGAGCCCGGAGACCTGCTCGCGGCGTTCACCGACGGCATTCCCGAGGCGGACCGGGGCGGCGAGATGTACGAGGAGGAGCGGCTCATCGAGTTGCTCGCGGCCGCCGTGAGCGAGCCGTCGCTCGATGCGCTGAGCCGTCGCGTGCTGGAGAGCGTCGACGCGTTCATCGCCGGGGCGCGCCGCACCGACGACATCACGCTGCTGCTGATGCGGCGCGGTTGACGACCGGGGCGTCTCTCGACGAGTGGCGCGCACGCGGACTGAACACCCTCTGATCGGCGAACGGCGGAGGACGGCCGATTCCTGGCCGCGAGGCGCCGAGGCGCGTTCGCCCGCGCCGGTGTAACCCGCAGCCGTGCAATGGGGCCCTTGAGAGACGCGCGAGTGGCACTCGGTTTGCGTTCAGGCCGCTCGGGCCACGGCTCTCCTTCCGTGGGTCCGGATCAGGCTTGAGTATCGCCCCGGTCCAGCTTTTCACGCTGCTTGCGAATCTCCGGGCGGACGCCAGGGAGGCCCGTTCCAGGCCGGGGCGCTCGTTTTCGGGTCGTACCGTTGGATCGAGCGGCCACTCCCTCAGGGGGAGTGGCCGCCTCGTTTCTCCCCCGTCGTCGGCCCGCCGCGTGTTGCGCGGCCGCGGCCCCGTGGTCATGATCGCGGTTCTGACCCCACGACGACGCGCCCCCGAGCCCTGAGTGCCTGATGATCTTGGTCGACCATCTGCTGGCCATCGTCCTCGTCGTGATCGGGCCGCTGCGCAGCGGGACCCTGGGGTTGCGGCGCTTCCGAGCCGCCACGCCCGAAACGTTGCCGCGCGTGCGACGCGCCGCGTATCGCGCCGCCATCGTGATGCAGTGGTCGCTCGTGCTGGCGACCCTGCTGATCTGGTGGTCCACGCGGCGGCCACTCGGGGACCTCGGGCTCGTGCCGCGGCTCGGCGGTGGCATGATCGGCGTCGGCGTGGGAGTGGCGATCATCATCGTGGTCATGATTCGCGAGCGCCGTCGCGCGATCGACGACCCCGCCGCGCTCGCGGAGGTCCGCGCGCGGCTCGAGGCCCTGCGGCTGCTGCTGCCTCATCGCCGCGCCGAGTTCGGCCTGTTCCGCTGGGTGGCGCTCACGGCCGGGGTGTGCGAGGAAGTGCTCTACCGCGGGTACCTCATTTGGTACTTCTCGCACGCGCTGCCGTGGTGGGCTGCCGCGCTGGTGGCGGCCGCCGCGTTCGGGCTGGGGCACGCGTATCAGGGAGCGCGCGGCGTAGCCGTGGGAACGCTGCTGGGCGCGTTTCTCGCAGCGGTCTACTTTCTGACCGGATCGCTGTTCACATCGATGCTGATTCACGCCCTCATGGATCTGCACACCGGTGATCTGGCGTGGCGCGCCTACGAACGGGAGAGCCAGGACGCGGCTCGGGGGCCGCGGCCCGCGGTCGAGGCGGCCGCGGCCGGCGCCGGGGAAGCGGAGGACGACGGCGCGATGACCCCCACTCCCGAACCCGACGATGCCGCATAGCGCGGACGTCATCGTGGTCGGTCTGGGCGCCATGGGTGCCGCGGCCGCGCGCGCCCTGTCGCGGCGCGGGCTCTCCGTGCTCGGGCTCGATCGCTTCGCGCCGCCGCACGCCCGCGGCTCGTCCCATGGCGACAGCCGCATCATCCGCGAGGCCTACTTCGAGGATCCGTCGTACGTGCCGCTCGTCCAGCGGTCCTACCTGTTGTGGGAGGAGCTGGAGCGCGAAGGCGGCGAGTCGTTGTTGACGCGCACCGGCGGGCTGATGATCGGCCCGCGCGACGGCGTCCTCGTGGCGGGGGCCCTGCGCAGCGCGGAGCGACACGCTTTGCCCCACGAAGTACTCGACGCCGCGGCGATCTCGGCGCGAGTGCCCGCGTTCCGTCCGCGGGCGGACTGGATCGGTGTCTTCGAGCCGAATGACGGCGTGCTGCGGCCCGAGGCGGGAATCGCCGCCATGCTCGCGGTCGCGCGCCGGCACGGCGCCGTCCTGCGTACCCACGAGCCGGCGCGGTCGTGGCGCGCGGACGGCCGTGGGGTGAGCGTGACGACCGCGCGCGGCACCTACCGAGCCGAGCGCTGCGTGCTGGCCGCGGGCCCGTGGATGCCGCGGCTGGTGCCGGAGCTGCCGCTCACCGTGGCGCGCCAGGTGCTTTTCTGGTTCGAGACCGTGGGCGTGCGCACCGCCCACGATGCGGGCGTGTGTCCGATCTCGATCTGGGAATACGGCGAGGGGCGCATGTTCTACGGCTTCCCGCGCAGCGCGAAGGGCGTGAAGGTGGCGCTGCACCACGGCGGCTCACCCGCCGATCCGGACCGCCTGGATCGCGAGGTCCGCCCCGACGAGGTGGCCGAGGCGCGGCGGCTGTTGCAGGAGTACATGCCGTTCGCCAGCGGGCCGCTGAACGAAACGGCGGTGTGCATGTACACGAACACCCCCGACGAGCATTTCGTCATCGACCGCCACCCCGCGCACCCGCAGGCGCTGATCGTGAGCGCGTGTTCGGGACACGGCTTCAAGTTCGCCCCGGTCGTGGGCGAGGCGGTCGCCGATCTGCTGGTCGAGGGACGTACGCGGCACGATCTCGGACGATTCGGGGCAAGACGCTTCGACGAAGCGCGTCCGTCCGCCCCGGCGAGCCTCGACTCGGCCGCGCGCCCGGGGTCCGACGGGTGAGCGGCTCGACGCCCGCGCTGCCTCGCGGCGTCACCGGTCCGATTCCGCGCGAGCTGCTCCGGCTGGCGGGGCCGGTGTTCGTGTCGCAGCTGCTGCGCGTGGCCTACCAGTGGGTCGACGCGCTGTGGGTGCGCGGGCTCGGTGTCGAAGCCACGGCGGCCGTGACGACCTCGATGTTCGTGCTGTGGACGGTGTATTCGCTGAGCGACGTGGTCGGTGTGGGCGTGTCGGCGTACGTGAGCCAGCTGCTCGGGGCGGGAGAGCGCCGGCGCGCCGGGCTCGCGGCCTATGTCGGCGTGCGTGCGGCGGCCACAATCGGCGTGGGCTGCGGCGTGCTCGGTGCTCTGGGCGCGGGGCACGTCTACCGGCTGATGCACGCGCCGCGGGAGGTGGTCGAGGTCGGCACCCCGTATCTCGCGATCGTCGGCGGCGCGGCCGCGCTGCCGATGACGGCGTTCGTGTGCGAGACCATCATGCGTGCGGCCGGCAACACGCGCGTGCCGCTCGCGATCGACGTCTGCACGGTGACGCTGAACGCCGTGCTCGATCCGTTCCTGATCTACGGTTGGGGTCCGTTCCCGCGCCTCGGGCTCGCGGGTGCCGCGTGGGCGACCGTGCTGTCGCAGGCCGTCGCGGTCGCGTGCTACGCCGGAATCGCCGCGCGCCGCCATCCGGCGTTCCCGTTCGCGCGCTCGGCGCCGGGCTCCGCGGTGAGCGTGCTGCGGCTCGCCCGCATCGGGCTGCCGTCAGCGCTCATCGGCATGATGTTCTCGCTCGTGTACATCGCGTTCTCGCGATCCGCGGCGCGGTTCGGCGCCGCGTCGCTCGCGGTGGTCGGGATCGCGAACCGCATCGAGGCGATCCAGTTCGTGGTCGGGGTGTCGATCGGCATCGCCGCCGCCTCGATGGTGGGGCAGAACATCGGCGCCGGCCGGCCCGAGCGCGCGGTACAGGCGATCCGGACCGGGCTCGTCTGGTGCGGCTCGTTGTCCGTCGGACTCACGGTCCTGATCCTTTCGCGACCGGAGTGGTTCGTGGGGTTGTTCACGCGGGACGCGGAGGCCCTGCGCATCGGCGTGCCGTACCTGCGGATCCTCGCCACCTGTCTGATCGCGACCGGCGTCGAGATGGTGACGTTCGAGGCGATTCTGGGCTCAGGTCATACGCGGGCGTTGTCGATTTTGTATAACGTCGTCTCGCTGATCCGGATCCCGCTCGCGTTCTGGGTGCCGGATCTGATGGGGAACGGCGCGCTCGGCATCGCCTGGCTGATCACGATCACTTGCAACCTACGAACCGTTGCGATCGTGGCGTGGGCGCTGCGCGGTACCTGGAAGCGCGGCCTCGCGCACGAGTTGCGCGAGCCGGGGACGTCCGCTTCGAGCCCGAAGGCGCCGGCATGATAGGCTCTTACCTCGGGTGACCCGGGTTCGGGTCGTCCCATGCGGCGGCGCTACGGACTCCTCGGTCGAGCCCCCGCGACGAGGAGATTCCGCTCCATGCACCACCGCTACGTGATCGTCGGGGGCGGGGTCGCGGGCGCGTCCGCCATCGAGGGCATCCGCGCGCACGACCCCGTAGGCAGCATCCTGCTGCTGTCCCGCGAGAATCACACCCCCTACCGGCGCCCGCTGCTGTCGCGCGACCTGTGGCTGCGCGCCGAGAGCCGCGCCGATCTGTCGTACTTCGGCGATGCGTACTATCGCGAGAAGAACGTCGAGGTGCTGCTGCGGCGCGACATCGTCGAGCTGGTGCCCGAGAAGAAAGCGATCTGGGATGACCGCGGCACAGAGTACACGTACGACAAGCTGCTGCTGGCGACCGGCGTTCGGCCGCGCATGATCGACGTGCCCGGGGCCGAGCACCCGGAGCTGCACTACTTCCGTTCGCTCGAGGACTTCCTGGTGCTGGAGCACCGGATCGGCCAGGTCCGTCACGTGCTCGTGATCGGCGAAGACTTCCTCGCGCTCGAGCTGGCCGCGTCGATTCGCCACCGAGGCCGCGACGTGACGCTCGTCGTGGCCCACGACTACCCGCTGCAGCGCATGCTGCCGCGCGACATGGGGAGCCTGGTGCTCGACATGTGTCGCGACGCCGGGGTCGAACTCGTGACGAACGAATGGGTCGAAGCGTTCGAGAACCAGAGCGGGATGCTGCTCGCGCGCACCCGAGGCGGCAACGTCATCACCTCGCAGACCGCGATCGCGGCGATCGGCTCCGAGCCGAACGTCGAGCTGGCCGAAGGCGCGGGGCTCGAGATCGGCAACGGCATCGAGGTCGACGAGTACGCGCACGCTTCCACGGCCGACATCTGGGCCGCGGGCGACGTCGCCGAGTTCCCGTTGCTCGCGCTCGGTCGCTCGATGCGGCTCGAGCAGTGGGATCACGCCATCCATCACGGCCGCACCGCCGGCGCCAACATGGCGGGCGCGAACCAGCCCTACACGCACATTCCACTGTTCGCGGGCGCGGTGTTCGACGTCACGCTCGAGGCGCTCGGCGACACCGACTCGACGTGGGAGACGCACGCCGTGTGGCGCGAGCCGTACCAAGAGGGCGCGCTGTTCTACCTGCACAACGACATCGTGCGTGGCGTGCTCATGTGGAATTCGATCGGCGATCCGAACTGGGCGCGCACCGCGATTCGCCTGCGCAAGCCCACGACGCACGAGGAGCGCGAGGTGATGGCGATGGAGGCGGCGCGGGGCTGAGTGCGGTCAGAGCTCCTGTGCGCTGTGACCGATGTACGCCAGAATCGTCAACCTTGCTCGGCACCGGGTCTCATCGACGCGGCGGTCGAGGTGCCTGACGATCGAGAAACAATCAGGGGGAAAACTTTCACAGCTCAAGTCGCATCTCGTGCTGCCGCGCCTCGACGCGCGCGCCGAGCCGCTCGAACGCGGCAACGCCCGGATCGTCGTCCTGCATGTTGAGCATCCGGATCGTCACCGGATGCCGGGCGCGCAGCGCCGCGAGCAGCGCGTCGACCGTCGCCGGGTCGTTCGCGGATCGAGCGCCCAGCGCCAGCACCGAAGCCCGCTCGGGCACGGCGCGATAGACGATCGCGCCGACGAGTGCGCCGCCGCGCTCGAGCCCCAGAGCCGTCGGGGGCTCGGGCAGGTTTGCGAGCGTCGCCGGAGCCCGTTGCCACGGGGCGGGGCCGGGTTGCCAGCTCGCGATGTGCCGCAGCGCGGCGTCGACCTCGAGCGGCTTGACGCCGGTGAGCTCCACCGCCGAAGGGCTCGCGGCGGGCTCGACCAGCCACACCACGAACCGACGCTGCTTCCGAAACCTGAGCGCCTCGTAGATGCGGATCGCGGGGGCGTTGCCGACGAGCACCTCGAGATCGATCACGCGCGCCCCCGCCGCGCGGGCGCTGTCGATCAGCGCGCGCATGATTTCAGTCCCGTGGCCGCGGCCGCGCGCTTCGGCCGTGACGCCCATGCCGCCGATCCAGCCCTGCACGCCGCGCAATCCGAGCATCCCCATCGCCACCCGCCGTCCGTCCTCGAGCCCGACGACCGAGCGCCCGAGGTCGAGGTCGCACAACCGGATCATCATCGCGAACCCGGGCTCGTCGACGTGGACCGGGACCTCGTAGCCCGCATAGCAGGCGTTGAACAGCGCGAGCAGCGTGGGCCGATCGAAGTCGGTCGCCGGGACGATGCGCAGCGGGCTCACGTGGCGACGCTCGGGTGGCGGGCGAAGCCCACCGCGAGGCACGCCCAACCGCCCAGGAAGCACGCGCCGCCGAACGGCGTCACGATGCCCCACGCGGGTGATCCGGTGAGCGCCAGGGCATAGAGGCTGCCCGAAAACAGCACGCAGCCGGCGACGAACAGCGCTCCCGCTGCCGCGACCGCTCGAGAATCCCGCCGGTCCAGCGCGAGCGCGACAGCGACCAGCGCCAGCGCGTGCAGCAGCTGATAGCGCGCCGCGGTGTCGAACGCGCTCATCATCGCCGGGGCGAGCCGGAATCGGAGCGCGTGGGCGCCGAACGCCCCTGCGGCGACGCCCAGGAACCCCAGGCACGCCCCGGCGAAGCCGTAGACCGCCGTCCCGCGCGAGCGCCGTGTCGTCGGCGTCGAGGCGCTCACAGCACGCCCGCCTCCCGGCGGTCGTGCGGATCCAGCGCGTCGCGCAGGCCGTCGCCCAGGAAGTTGAAGCCGAGCAGCGTCAGCGACAGCGCCGCTCCCGGAAAGATCACGAGCCACGGGAACAGCGCGAGCACCTTGGCGCCGTCCGACACCAGCGTGCCCCACGACGCGGCCGGCGGCTGCACCCCCAGCCCGAGGAACGACAAGAACGCCTCCTGCAACATGACGGCCGGCACCGTGAGGGTGGTGTAGACGATGACCGGTCCGAGCGTGTTCGGCACGATGTGGCGGAACACGATCCCGGCGTCGCCGACGCCCAGCGCGCGCGCCGCCTCGACGAACGTCTGGGTCTTGAGCGACAGCACCTGGCCGCGCACGATGCGCGCCATGGTGAGCCACTGCACCAGACCCAGCGCCACGAACAGCATGACGATGCTCTTGCTGAAGAACACGAGCAGCAAGATGACGAGGAAGATGTACGGCAGCGAGTACAGCACGTCGACGACGCGCATCATCGCGTCGTCGGTACGTCCGCCGGCGTAGCCCGACACGGCCCCGTAGGTGACGCCGACGACCAGGCTCACGAGCGTCCCCACGAACCCCACGAGCAACGAGATGCGTCCGCCCCACACCACGCGCGCGAACGCGTCCCGCCCCAATTCGTCGGTGCCAAACCAGTGAACCTGCGACGGCCGGGTGGCGCCGAGCCTGAGGTCCTGGAGGGCCGGGTCCTGCAGCCCCGGCAGCCAAGGAGCGAGCATCGCCGCCGCCGACAGCACGACCAGGAACACCGCCGACCCCACCGCCGCTCGGTTGCGGCGCAAGCGCTTCCAACCGTCGCGCCACAGGCTCGAAGGCGAAGTTCCGATCTCCTCGACCGGTGCGCGCGGCGTGATCGTGGGAGAGTGGGCCGCGCTCACCCGAGCTCCACGCGCGGGTCGAGCCAGCGGTAGGCGACGTCCACGACGAGGTTGAGCACCATCAAGAACGCGGCGTAGAACAGCACGACGCCCATGACGAGCGTGTAGTCCCGGTTGAAGGCGGCGTTGACCAAGTAGCGGCCGACGCCCGGCACCCCGAAGATGCTCTCGACCACGATCGAGCCCATCAGGATGCGGGCGGTCGCCGGGCCGAGGTACGACACCACGGGAAGCACGCCGAGCTTGAGCGCGTGCTTGCCGATCACGGCGGCCTCGGACAGCCCCTTCGCGCGCGCGGTGCGCACGTAGTCCTGGCTCAACACCTCGAGCATTCCCGCGCGCGTGAGCCGCGCGATGTAGGCGACATAGGCGGTCGACAACGTGATCACAGGCAGCACGCGGCTCGACGGCCCCTGCCACAGCGCCGGCGGAAACAGGAACAACGTCAACGAGAACGCCAGCACGAGTACCGGCCCGAGCACGAAGTTCGGGATCGAGACGCCGGCCAGCGCCAGGCTCATCGCCGCGAAATCCGTCGCGGTGTTGTGGCGGTGCGCGGCCATCACGCCGACCGGGATGCCGACGACCAGCGCGAGCAGCAGCGCCCAGCCCCCGAGCTCCGCCGAGACCGGCAGACCCTCGAGGATGATCTCGCGCACCGTGCGGGCCGGGAATCGGTAAGACGGCCCGAAGTCGAAGCGCGCGGCGTTCACGAGAAACGTCGCGTACTGCTCCGAGAGCGGCCGATCGAGCCCGTACTTGCGCATCAGCTGCTGTTTGACCGGGGCCGGGATTTCCTTCTCGGACATGAACGGTCCCCCCGGGGCGAGGCGGATCATGAAGAACGTGAGCGTGGCGATCGCCCACAGCGTGGGGATCATGAGCAGCACGCGCCGGGTCAGGAACGGGGTCATCGGCCGGCTCTCGCGCGGCGGCCGCGCGTCGGGGCAGCGACCTCCCGCGGCGCGGGGTGCGACGCGACCGCACTCATCGCCGGCTCGACGGCGGCGGCGGAGTGCGTGCCCGCTCGCCGTCGCCAGTCACGATCGATCCACACGTGGGTGAGCGGGTGGCTGTCGAGCAGGGTCGAATAGAGCCCGCGAACGTACGGCTTCACCAGCTCGGTCGTGGTGTATTGGTAGATCGGAATCACCGGGCATTCGCTCAGCAACAGCGCTTCGGCCTCGCGCAGCAACACGGCACGCTTGGCCGTATCGGGCTCGAACGCCGCGTCGTGGATCAGCCGATCGTAGCGTGCGCTGCGCCAGCCGGTGCGATTGTTGCCGTCACCGCCGACGTAACAGGCGAGGAACGTGTTCGGGTCGAGGTAGTCGGCAATCCACGAACGGCTCGCGACGTCGTACCGGAGCCCGGTGGTCGACTTCATGTACGTGCCCCATTCGACGTTCGCCAGCTCGACGTGGATGCCCAGCTCGCGCGCCCACATCGCCTGGATCGCCTCGGCGATGCGACGCAGGTCCTCGTCGGTGCGAAACAGCAGCTCGAACTTCGGGAATCCCTTGCCGCCCGGGTAATCGGCGCGCCGCAGACACTCGCGCGCGTACTTGGGGTCGAAGCGCACCGGGTCCGGCGCGTGATACGACGAATAGCCCGACGGTGTGAAGTTGCCCCACCCGATCCCCGTGCCCTTGAGCAGATCGTTCGCGATCGCGTCCCGGTCCACGGACCACGACAGCGCGCGCCGCACCCATACGTTGTCGAACGGCTTGCGCGTGCAGTTGATCGAATAGAAGTACATGCCCTGGTAGGGTCCCTGGTGAAAGTCGGCGTACGTGCGCAGATAGGGCAGGAACGGCGATGCGATGTGGCCGCTCGGGTTCCAGTCGATCATGCCCGCCTTGTAGAGGTTGACGGATCCGCTCAGTGCGTCGGCGGTGTAGGCGACGATCGTGGCGAGCCGCACGTTGGCGGCATCCCAGTAGCGCGGGTTGCGGTCGAAGATGAAGCGCTCGTTCTGCCGCCAATGACGCAGCCGGAAGGCCCCGTTGCCGACGAGATGACCGGGGCTCGTCCAGCGGTCGCCGAAGCGCTCGATCGTCGCGCGCGGCGTCGGCATGAAGGCGGTGTAGCTCGTGAGCGACAGGAAGTAGGGCGTCGGCGCCCGCAGCCTGACGACGAACGTGCTGTCGTCTGGAGCCGACACGCCGAGCCGGCGCTCGTCCGTCAGCTCACCCTTCGCGAACGCGTCCGCGTTCAGGATCGGGGACAGCAGACCCGAGCTGCGCGACGCCGTCTGTGGCCTGAGCACCCGTACCCACGACCAGCGGAAGTCCTCCGCGCGAAGCGGGGTGCCGTCGTCCCACACCAGGCCCGGCCGCAGGTGAAACGTATAGGTGAGGCCGTCGTGCGACACCTCCCAGGACGCGGCCTGCCCAGGCCGCGGTTCGAGCGTGCGCGGATCCTCGCGCGTGAGGCCCTCGAACAGGATGTGCACGGCGCGGCCGTCCGCCTGTCCCGTCGCGAGCGCGGGATCAATCGTCTCGGGATCGGTCCCGAGGTCGAAACGAAACACGCCGCCCTCCGGCGTCGTCGTCGCACCGAAGTAGCGCGGGCGCACACTGGCCGCTGCGGACCGTGGCGGTTCGGGGGCGCATGCCGCGGCGAGCAGCGCGGTCGCAACGAGCCCAGCAGCGAGGCGCTTCGGTACGGGCCGGCACACGCGAGCAGATCGAGCGACGTCCTCCGGGATCACGCGCCGCACTATAGCAGGGGGGCGTTGGTGCCTCAGGCGGCCGCGCGTATCGTGTCGACATGGACGCCGCCGGTCACGATCGCTTCGCACTCCGCTGCCGTCGCATCGTGACGCCCGAGGGCGTGGTCGACGGTCACGTCGTGGTCTCGGAGAGCCGTATTGTGGCGGTGGCCCCCGACGCACCGCCGGCGGGTCTCGCGGCGGAGGACTTGGCTGATCTGGCGCTGCTGCCCGGCGTCGTCGACACGCACGTGCACGTCAACGAGCCGGGCCGCACCGAATGGGAGGGCTTCGCCTCCGCGGCGCGCGCCGCGCTCGCCGGCGGCGTCACGACGATCGTCGACATGCCGCTCAACAGCATTCCGGCGACGACGAGCGTCGAGGCGCTGCGCGTCAAGCGCCGGGCGGCGGCCGGCGCGGCCGTGCGCGTCGAGTACTGGGGCGGCGTCGTCCCGGGCAACGCCGCCGAGCTCGAGCCGCTCGCGGACGCGGGAGTGCGCGGTTTCAAGTGCTTTCTCGTGCCCTCAGGCGTCCCCGAGTTCGGCCACGTCGGTGAGCGCGAGCTGCGCGAGGCGATGCCCGTGATCGGGGCCCGCGGCCTGCCGCTGCTCGTCCACGCCGAGTCGCCGGACACGGTCGATCGGGCCACGAGTGCGGTGGCGGGACGCGATCCGCGAGCCTACGCGACGTGGCTCGCGAGTCGACCGCCGGAGGCCGAGGTCGACGCGATCCGCATGCTGCTGAGGCTCGCGGGCGACGCGCGCTGCCGTGTCCACATCGTGCACCTGTCGGCGGCGGACGCGCTGCCGGACTTGCGCGCGGCGCGGGAGCGCGGCGTCGCCGTGACGGTCGAGACATGTCCGCACTATCTCGCGTGCACGGCCGACGACGTCGCCGACGGCGCCACCGAGTTCAAGTGCGCGCCGCCGATCCGCGGGCGGGCGAATCGCGAGGCGTTGTGGCGCGCGCTGCTCGACGGCGACATCGATCTCGTCGCCAGCGATCACTCACCGTGCCCGCCGGCACTCAAGGCCCGCGACCGCGGCGACTTCATGGCGGCCTGGGGCGGCGTGGCGTCGCTCGAGCTCGGTTTGTCAATCGTCTGGACCGAGGCGCGCCGCCGCGGCGCCACGCTCGATCGCATCGCGCGCTGGATGGCCGAGCGCCCGGCTGAGCTCGCGGGCCTCGACGCCCACCTCGGACGCATCGCGCCGGGCGCCGAGGCGGATCTCATCGCCTTCGATCCCGACGCGGCGTGGACCGTGGACGTGGCGCACCTCCGTCAGCGCCACCGCGTGACGCCTTACGCAGGCCGCCGACTCGAGGGACGCGTCGCACGGGTCTGGCGCGGCGGGATCGAATGCGCTGAGGCGGTGCGCGGAGCGGAATGAGGTCGACGACTCGTCCCGGGGCGAGGCGCGTCGCCCCGGCCCGCATCGCTCAATTGTAAACGACCGTCACGAGGAACGTTCCGGAATAGGACCCGGAGGTCTGGCTGGCTCCGACCTGAAGCGTGGCGCCCACCGTGAGCGTCTGGGTGCCGACGAAGAGTTGGAGCTGGCCGGTGCCGCTGGGATTGCTCGTGAACGTGTTCACCGTCATCGTGTGGCTCCCCGACGTGAGGACCGCCGAGCCCGGCAGCGAAATGCTGTAGGTCAGAAGCGGTATGCCGGAAACGGTGAACGATGCCGACGTCACCCCGCCCGAGCTTCCGGGCGACACGCCGCCCGTCAGCGTGCGCGAGCCCGCCGGGGTCAAGACGGCCGAGCCCGAAGTCACCCCTACCACGAGCTCGCCGAAGGCCATGGACCTCGTACTGACGATGCCGATGGCTTGCGCCTCCGCGTCGGGGACGAGGGCGACGGCCAGACCGAAGGCGGCGGTCGAGGCGAAGGCGAGGGCGACGGCAACCCGGGCCGGCACGCTCATCGCTCGCCCTCCCCCGCGATCTGCGGCGACGCGCCGACCAGCATGAGATCGAACGGTTCGAGGATCGGACCGCCGGGCCCGATCTCCACCGGCCTTGCGGCGGGCGCGACGTCGTGGCGGGGAGGCCCGGCCGGCGTCGCGCGCAGCTGGTAGCGCCCGGGAGGAATGGCGGCGATGTCGTAGTAACCGTCGAAAGCGCTGCGGGCGCGCTTCACGACTCGACCGTCGGCTTCCGCGACCAGCTCCAGCTTCGCGCCTGCCTGCGGGCACGTGACGCCGGCGCGTCTGATGAAGACCGTTCCCGCGACCTCTCCGCAAACGACGACCGGAAAATCCACGAGCGCGGTGGTGCCGGCCCGCGGGAGAATCGTCACGTCCCGGCGCTGGGGGATCCGCAGCGGGTCCTCGAGCGAGCTCGCCACCAACTCGAGGTCACTTCGGTACCCGCTCGGGAGGCCCGTGATGAACGCGACCCCGTTCGAGTCGGTTCGGGTTTCCGTGCCGCCGGGGTTGGTGCGCAGGCGCACACCCTCGAGTGTTGCCTCTCCGGCGTCCCGCCGCCCGTTGGCGTTGTCGTCCAGGAACACCTGGGCCGAGACCGTGCCGGTCTCGGAGCCGGGCCGCCCGTCCAGGTGCCATCGGCGTGTGCGCGGATCACGATCGAAGCTGGTGGAAACCAGCAAACTGACGCCGGCTCCGCCCAGGGTGCCCACGTCCGAGCGCAGCACGATTCCCAGCGGACCGGACTCGCGCGTGAAGCTGATTTGCCCACGAGTCTCCTGCGGTTGAACCGTGCGCCGTATCTCGGCCGCGAGCAGCGGCCCGAACCGCTCGGTCTCGGCCGTGAGTCCGATGTCGCGGAGCTCGGCGCCACGCTCGAAGCCATACTCCATCGTTCCGCGCAAGCTCAGGCGCCGGAGTCCGCGGTGGATCAGCAGGGTGCCCCGGCGCTCGACGGACGTCGGGACACCCTCGAGGCGGACGAAGCGCCCTTGAAGTCGGTTCGAGATCCCGATGCCGCGCGTCGCGATCGACACGAGGTGGACGAGGTCGTCCACCGAGCCGTTGGCCAAGCGATCGTCTCGCCATTCGAGGCTCGTGGGTAGACGCAAACGGCTGTTCGGTCGCATCTCGAGATCGAGGCGCGACCCCGTGCGGGCGACGATCGTCCCGAACGTGGGCTGAAACACCTCGCTCTGGAACCCGTGCAACCGGGCATGCTGAGCCCAGACACCCAGAGGCCCGAGGCGCGTGGCGAAGGCCGCCTGGACGACGCTACCTCGGGCGTCGTCGAGCATCGCGTCCGTTTTCACGAACCACCGGTCCCAACCCATGCGAAGCCCCATGCCGTCGTAGAGACGAGCGCCGTCGGCGAGCTCGAGGCTCGCCCAGCGAGCGGTCACGGACAGCTGCCGCGTGAGTCCCGCGCTCACCTCGGCGTGACTGCGCGTGGTTTGGTCCGCCAGGGTCTGGGCGACCAGCCGGTAGTCGGTCTGCCCCGGCGGCGTCAGGGAGCGGCCTAGGTTCAGGGTCCGGACCTCGGTGCGGGTCTGTCCCTGCGGGCCGTAGAACTGGAGCCGAATCACGTTGAGCCCATAGAGGAGCGGCACGTCGGCGAACTCGTAGACTCCGCCGGCTCCGGATTGCCCGTAGCCGATCAGGGCATCGTTGCGATAGAGCTCGACGTCCCATCCGGGCGGCAGATCGCCGCGCAAGGTCTGCCGGTCGTACTCCAGCTCGTCGTACAGCGGAAAGCTGCTCAGCAGTGCGCCCCTCCCGGTACTCGCGAGGCTCACCAAATCGAGTCCCGGGTCCAACACGTCGCCGGCCATGATCTCGCGCGCGCCGAGCTGCCCGAGCAGCACCGGGTCGGGGCTGCGGCGTCCCATGCTGAGTCGCAGGTCCCTCATCGGGTCGCGATCGTCGCCCGCCACGATGCCGTGCGTTTCCAGATAGAGAAGGTCGCCGGCGAAGCGAGTGAAATACTGGAACCCGCCGGTCGATCCGGACGACGAGCCGCGGCGGTAGGCGTACAGGCTCTGGTCGGTCGACGGCCAACTCCAGGGTCGATAGGGAGCCTGTACGCCGTCGCCACCGATCGCCTGCGATGCCTCCCGCAGGAAGCGTTCGTCGCCGATCTGGCGCGCGAGCCGCAGTTGCAGCGAGAGCGGCTCACGGGGTCGCACCAGCAGGGTGGACGCGCGGCGGTCGACGACCAATTCGAGGGGCAGCCACTTGGTGAGCAGCCGAGAATCCACGTACACGTCGTCGAGATGCCATTCGACCCCGCTCCCGTCGAACGGTCGTGGCTTGCCGTCTACCCAAACCGTATCGGACGTGGCGGCGAGCCTGAACGCACGCCGCTCGTCGAGCACGAACCCGTGCGCCACGCCGCGAACGGTCTCCACTTGGAGGGCGATGTCGAGGGCCTGCGCCAGCGCTCCGAGCGGCACCAGCGTGGCGTCGCCGGAGGGATAGGCCGTCAGCACGACGTCGAGGTCGACCTGATCGAGCCGAAGCGCGAGCAGCAGCAGATCCCTCTCGGGTCGCTCGACGGGTCTCACCCTGCTCGCGGTCGAGCCGTTGACGGTGGAGGCGCCGGTGATCGCGAACGCGCACGCCGCGAGGCAAAGCCCAGCCAACAGCTGCTTCAGACGTGTGCCGGTCGGCATGCCGGTCGCTTCACGGGAGCCTGAGCTCCCCCTCGGCCAGCAGCTCCGGCTCGTCCGCGACCTCCTCGTAGGTCACGCGCAGCGTCCCGGCGGCCCAGGCCTCACCGGGATCCGTGTGCAGCGGCACGAGGACGTGGCGCACGGGATTGGGCACATAGACGGCGAGACCTCGCATGCCACCGACGTTGCGAGACCGGCCGTCTGGCGGGGTGTATATGACCGTTAGGTCCCCGTACACGGAGCGGTTGCCGGCGCGTCGGAGGTCCAGCGCCAGGACCGGTCCGTCGGCCGTCCGTCGAACCTCGAGGCCACCCATGGTCACGTTCGCGGCGGTCTCTCCGTGGCGCACGATGACGGGAATGGCTGCGCCGAACACGGGTCGCAGGGCGATGCGGACGCCTCGCACGCCGCTGGCCGGGTCCTCGGGCTCGACGGGCGGCAGCGCGCGGAACACGAGGTGCGATCGGTACTCGCCCGGCGGTAGGGTGGCGGGCTTTCGTAGCTGCATCCGGACGGTCTGGGTGGCGCCGGGTTCCAGGTCGACCTGGCGCGGGGAGAAGCGCACGAAACTGTCGGCGAAGGCCTCGCCGGGGAGCGGGTCGCCGATTTCCTCGATGGCGCCGTTGTCCAGCATGCGCATCCGGACGAGCGAGATGCGGTAGGTCGCCGGCTCGGAGCCCATGTTGATGAGCGTCAGCTCGGCGCTGCGGAGCCGGCCCTCGAACACGATCCGGGTCGGCGTGACGCGGAATCCTCCTCCGCCGATCCCGCCCAATGGCTTGCTTTCGACCGAGGGGGTGCCACCGGTCGCGTGCCGCGCGACGGAATCCGGATCCGTCCCGCTGGCGTCGGCGCCGATCGAGATCACCAGGCCGACGAGCGTCGCGATGGCGGCGCGAGCGATCCCTCGCGCGTGCAATGGAGGGCTCAACATGATCCGGTCCCTCCCTAGACCAGAAGCGGTCGTCCCGTCGGGGCCGAGGAGCGGGCTACCCGATCGCCCGGCTAGTTGTAGGCAACGGTGACGTCGAACGTGCCCGTGTAGGTGCCCTGAGCCTGGTTTGCCCCTACCTGCAGCGTCGCTCCCACCGTCAACGTCTGAGTGCCACCCACACCGATCGTACCGGTCCCGCTGGGCGCGCTCGCGAAGCCATTGACGGTCATGGTGTTCCCGCCGCTGGTGATCGTCGCCGAGGCAGGCAGCGAGATGCTGTAGAGGGAGCTGGGGTCGCCCGACACCGTGAACGCCGCCGCGGCTGTGCCGATGCTGCTCCCGAGCGTCGCTCCGCCCGTGGCCGATCGACTGCCCGCGAGGCTCAACGCTACGGTCCCCGCGCTGCCGCTGGCGACGACGTGGGCGAAGTTCATGTCGGTGTCCTTCGTGATGGCGATGGCCGGCACGATCGCGGCGCTGATGTTCGACGTCGCGGTGGCGGCCTTGACCTCGTCGACGGCCAGGGTCGTGATGAGAGAGATTCCGAACAGGACGAGACCATGGCGCTGCGTCATCTTCGATTACCTCACGGTTGGAATACCCCCGACGCGGATCAGCGACCGATCGTCGATGAGCTCGGGCCAATTCGCGTCGGGTTTGGAGACCCAGCCCATTCGGAGGATGTCGGCAGGCCAGGCCCGGGGCTTTAGGCGTTTCGATCCGACCGGCGTTAGGCCTCGCGCAGCCGGTAGCCGACGCCGGGCTCCGTGAGCAGCAGCTTGGGCCGCGCCGGGTCCCGCTCGATCTTGTGCCGGAGCTGCGCCATGTAGACGCGCAGGTAGTGGTGCTGCGACGTGTATCCAGGCCCCCACACCTCGCGCAGCAAGTGCTCGTGGGTGAGCACCCTGCCCGCGTGACGCGCGAGCGTCGCGAGCAGCCGGTACTCGATCGGCGTCAGCCGGACCTCGGCGCCCGCCACGCTCACCCGGCGCCGCGCGAGATCGAGCTGCAACTCGCCGACGTCGATCACGCCGCTCTCGCCGCCCGAGGCGTTGACGCGATGGCGCAGCGCCACCCGCATGCGGGCGTGCAGCTCGGCCATCGAGAAAGGCTTCGTGACGTAGTCGTCGGCGCCGCCGTCGAGCGCTCGGACCTTGTCACCCTCCTGGCCGCGCGCGGTCAGCACGATGATGGGCACCGTCGACCATTCGCGGATGCGACGCACGACCTCGAACCCGTCGACGTCGGGCAGGCCCAGATCGAGCAGGACGAGATCGGGTGAACGCGTCGCCGCCTGGGCGATGCCCTCATGGCCGGTCGTCGCCTCGACGAGTGAATAACCGTCGCTCTCGAGGCCGGCCTTGAGGAACCGCCGGATCGGCGGGTCGTCGTCGACGACCAGCACGACGACGGGCGCGCCGGCCGCGTCCGGCCGCGGGGTCACGGAGCCTCCGCCTGGATCCGGTCGGCGGTCTCGCGTTCGACCTCGGGCGGCTCGCCCTCGATCGGCAGCGACACGGTGAACACCGCGCCGCCGCCTTCGCGGTTCGCGGCGCTGATGCGACCGCCGTGCGCCTCGACGATGCCGCGGGAGATCGCGAGCCCGAGCCCCACGCCCGTCGCGTTGGCGGTGGCGGGACCCCGATAGAACTTCTCGAACACGCGGTCCTCCTCGCCCGCGGGCAGCCCCGGGCCGCGGTCGGCGACCTCGAAGCGCAGGGTGTCGGCCTCAATCGACGCGCTCACGTCGATCGGCAGACCCACCGGCGCGTATTTGTCGGCGTTTTCGACCAGATTCCAGACGACGCGCTCGAACAGCACGTCGTCGAGCGGCACGAGCGGCAGGTCCGCGGGGATCGACACTTGGACCGGGCGCTCTCCGAGGCTGGCTTCGAGGTGCACGAGCGCGGCGCCCACGATCTCCTCGAGCGAGTGCCACTCCTTCCGCACCTTGAGCGCGCCCGATTCGAGACGCGTCATCTCGAGCAGGTCGCCGATCAAGCGATTGAGCCGCTGCGCCTCCTCGGCGATCGTGTCGGCGAGCTCGCAACGGGTCGCGGGAGCGAGCGCGCCTGCGTCGTCGCGCAGGCTGCTCGCCGCGCCGGTGATCGCCGCGAGCGGCGTGCGCAGGTCGTGCGACACCGAGCTGAGCAACGCGCTGCGGGCGCGCTCGGTCTCGGCGCTGGCGTTGGCGCGCTCGGCCGCCTCGGCGAGCCGGCAGCGTTCGAGCGCGAGCGCGGTCTGGCTGGCGAACGCCTGGAGCAGCTTGAGCCGCTCCGGGTCGCGTAGCCGCTGCGGGTCGGCGGGCTGGATCGACAGCACGCCCAGCGGCTGCGACGTGCCTGCAAGCGGCATGTGCAGTCCGCGTGACGCCGACAGCGTCGCGGTGCCGAGGCCGGCGAGCTGGCGGTTGTGGAACGCCCACTCCGCCACGGCGCGCTCATGCTCGCCGCCGCCGAACAGGCTGACGTCCCCGGCGGCCACGCTGACGCGCCCGCCGTCGTCCGGCAACTGAATCGCGACCCGGCCACCGAACACCTCGGTGATGCGATCGATCGCAACGCCCATCACTTCGCGGGCAGTGCTGCGACCCGCCAGCTCGTGGCTCAGGCGATAGAGCGACGCGGTGCGGCGTTCGCGCTGCCGCGCGCTCGCGAGCTGCTCGCGGAGCTGCGCGGTCAACGTGCCGATCACCACCGCCACGAGCAGCATGACCGCGAAGGTGATGACGTATTGAGTGTCGGTGACGCTGAAGCTGAAACGCGGCGGCACGAACGAGAAATCGAACACCGCGACACTCAGAACCGACGTGAAGATCGCCGGGCCGCGGCCGAAAGCGATGGCGGCGACGACCACGCCCACGAGGTACACCATGGCGAGGTTCGAGAGGTCGAACCGACCCTGCATCGGGGCCGCGACGAGGGTGCAGGCGGCGACCACGAGCAGCGTGCCGGCGTAGCCTCTCCAGTCGAATACCGAGCGGGTCGGGGCCAGAACCGGTGCGGCCTGCGGTTCCTCGTCGTGCTCCTCGCGCAACACCCACACGTCCACATCCGCCTCGCGCATCAGCGCCGACGCCAGCGTGCCGGTGAACGCCTCGCGCCAGCGCGCGTGGCGCGACCGACCGACCACGATGCGCGACACGTTGCGCGCCCGCGCGAACGCGAGGATCTCGTCCCGCACCCGCAGCCCCGAAAGCACCGCGGTCTCCGCTCCGAACTCGCCGGCGAACCCCAGCACGTCCATGATGTGGTCGTGGGTGGCGCGGGACTCGCGGAGCTGTCCCGGTGTCTCGACGTGCACGGCGAGCCATTCCGCCTTGAGAGCTGACGCAAGCCGGTGCGCCGAGCGAACGAGCCGCACGCCCTGGATCGGATCGCCGACGCACACGAGGATCCGCTCGCGCACGCCCCATGGCTCGGCGATGCCCTGGGTGCGACGGTAGAACTCCATCTGCGCGTCGACACGCTGCGCCGTGTGCCGCAGTGCAAGCTCGCGCAGCGCGATGAGATTGCCCTTCTGGAAGAAGTTCTCCCGCGCCCATTCGGCTTGCTTCGGCAGGTAGACCTTCCCCTCCTTGAGCCGCTGGAGGAGATCGTCGGGAGGGAGGTCGATCAGCTCGATCACGTCGGCGCGGTCGAGGATCGAGTCGGGCACCGTCTCGCGGATGCGCGTCCCCGCGATCTCCTCGACCACGTCGATGAGGCTTTCGACGTGCTGGACGTTGAGCGTCGTATACACCTCGATCCCCGCGGCCAGCAGCTCCTCGACGTCCTGCCAGCGCTTGAGATGGCGGGATCCGGGCACGTTCGTGTGCGCCAACTCGTCGAGCAGCACCAGGCCGGGGCGTCGCGCGAGTGCGGCGTCGAGGTCGAATTCCGTGAGGCGCACCCCGCGGTACTCGACGTCGCGCCGCGGGAGGACCTCGAGACCCTCGATCAGCGCCTGCGTCTCGCGGCGCCCGTGGGTCTCGACCAGGCCCACGACCACGTCCGCGCCCGCGCGGCGGCGCTCGTGGGCCTCGACGAGCATGGCGTACGTCTTGCCCACGCCCGCGCTGGCGCCGAAGAAGATCTTGAGCTTGGCGCGCCGGGACTGTTCTTCCTCCGCGCGAATGCGCGCGAGCAACTCTTCGGGCGAGGGGCGTGACGCTGGGGTCATGCGCGATCCTGGGTCAGTCCATCTCTCCAAAGCATGATAGCGCATTCGCATCCA
>JACXTT010004081.1_pt1 | contig 21878 bp, 23 predicted proteins | sample 9270951 | NCBI WGS metagenome assembly JACXTT01 (sample SAMN15532306, study PRJNA645909) | rock metagenome | isolation source: weathered quartz diorite | place: Puerto Rico | collected 2017-06-21
GGATGCTCTGAGACCGGTCCTCACCTTCGATGTATCGCTTCATCGGCCACTCGCCTCATGACCATGAGCTGAAGTCTATCAGGCATGCATTGCATTACGTTTTCACACAGGCTCGGTCGATAGCGCCGGGCAACGGCCGCCTTCATCGACCCGTTCGCAAAACTGCTCTTGACCCGAGAGCGGACGTCCGTCACCAGGTTCTTCCCCGCCTCTCACGAGGCGGGGTGGTGCCGCAGGCGCCGGGGCGGTGTGGGGCCGGGACCCGATATGTTCGTCACCGCCTCCCCGTCCCGAGTAGCTCGTTCATCACCTCGAACGCTTTCCCGAACGTCCCGTTTCCAACTGCGTCGACCACATCCTGTTCGCGTCCCTTCGTGACCTTGAACTCCGCGGTCCAGGTACCGAGCGTCTTGTTGCCGACCGTGACGGGATAGAGCTTGAGCGTCGCGACGTAGTTTTCAACCGGCAGCGGCGCGTCGAGGATGCAGTAGGTCATCGTGTAGTCTGCGTCCGAAAGCGTGAGCAGCCGTTCGCGGATGGTGCCGCCTCCCCCCGCGATGTCGAAGTTGCGGATGCAGCCCACCGTGTCGCTGCGCAGCCCATCCTCGATGTGGCTGCGCGAGAAGCGCGGATGCCAATCGGGCAGTCCGTTGAAGTCGCGCATCTTGGCCCAGACTTTGTCCACCGGTGCGTCGATCACAGCACTCACGAATACTTTGGTCATCTGCTCCTCCAAATCAAAGTTTCACGCTCTTGAAACGCCGCGTCTGCTCGGTCAGCGCGAGCTCCGTGGGCAGGCGCTCCATGCTGCTGGCGCCGTAGAAACCGTGGCAGCGGCGGGTGCGCTTGAGAATGTACTGAGCGTCTTCCGGCGTCGCGATAGGTCCGCCATGGCACAGAACGATGACGTCGTCGCGTACCTGCTGAGCCGCCTGCGCGATTTCATCGATTAGCGTGACGCAGGCGTCCAGAGTTTTGGCGGACGATGCGCCGACGCTGCCCCCCACGGTGACCCCCATGTGCGCCACGACGATATCTGCCCCCGCGCCGGTCATCGCGCGCGCCTCGTCGGCAGTGAATACATACGGTGTCGTCAGCATGTCGAGCTGGTGCGCCTGGCGGATCATATCGACCTCCAGCGCGTAGCCCATTCCCGTCTCCTCGAAGCTCGCACGCATGACCCCGTCGAACAGGCCGATGGTGGGGAAGTTCTGCACACCGGAAAACCCCATGGCTTTGAGCTCGGCCAGGAACTGCGGCATGAGAACGAACGGATCGGTCCCGTTGACGCCGGCGAGCACTGGCGTCGAGCGCACCACCGGGAGAACTTCGCGCGCCATCTCCTTGACGATCTCGTTCGCGTTGCCGTAAGCAAGCAACCCGGCTGCCGAGCCGCGTCCCGCCATGCGATAGCGGCCGGAGTTGTAGATGATGATCAGATCGATGCCGCCGGCCTCTTCGCATTTGGCCGACAGGCCGGTGCCGGCCCCGCCGCCAACGATCGGAATGCGCTGTTCGACCATGGCGCGAAACTTCTGCAGGATGGTCTGTCTGTCTATGCGTGGCATGGCTTGTCTCGTCGTTGTCTCGGGCTACACCGCGATCTCGAGAAAATGCTGAACCAGAGCGTCGGCGAACTTGGGATCGTTGACGTGCAGGGGAAGGCGCACGATCCGGCGCTGCGTGGTTTGCCGCACGGTCTGCTCGAGCGCGTCAAACAGCGCAACGTCCGCGGCCGGATCGTAGAAGGGTTGTCCGGGGGCATCGATGGCCGAGACACCTTTCTCCGGGATCAGGAAACGAACCGGCCCGCGGCAGGCATTGAGCTTGAGGCCGATCCATTCGCCGATCTGCCGGCACTCTTCCGGCGTGGTGCGCAGCAACGTCACCTGTGGGTTGTGCTTGTACAAAGTGCGGCCGCGGAACTGAGCCGGCACCGTTTCCATGGCCCAGAAGTTGACCATATCCAGCGCACCGGTAGACCCGACGTATGGCACTCCGGTGCGCTCGATGGCGCCGAGGCGATCCGGCCCCGCGCTCAACACGCCGCCGACCAGCAGATCGCAGACCTCGGTAGTCGTAACGTCGATGACCCCGACGAGCATGCCGCTGTCCACCAGCTTCTCCATGGATTGACCACCCGTCCCCGTGGCATGGAACACCAGGCAGTCATAGCGGTCCTGGAGCCGATCCACGATCTGCGTGACACAGGCAGTAGTCACGCCGAACATCGTGAGGCCGATGGCCGCCTTTACGGTCGCCTGCGGGATCGAGCGCGTCGCCATCCCAGCGATGGCGTGGGCCGCATTGCCGAGCACCACGCGACTGATGCGGTTGAGCCCGGACACGTCCGTCACCGAATACATCATCGTGATGTCGCTGGCGCCGACGAATGGCTTCACGTCGCCCGCCGCCAGAGGCGACACCATGAGCTTGGGTACCCCGACCGGCAACCGCCGCAGACCGGCGGTGATCATCGAGGTGCCGCCACCGCCTCCGATGCCGATCACCCCGGCGATATCGTCGCGTGTGACGATGAAGTGCGCGAAGGCCTCCCCCATGGCTTCGACAGCCGTGCCGCGGTCGGTTCCGCCGAGTACGTGCTGGGCGCCGCGCGGATGCGCCGTGGCGACGGTCGCGGCGGTGACGTCGACCGGGATGTCGGAGGCTCGGGTCCCGATGTCGACCAGGAGCGCGGGCGCACCGGCGCCTTCCACCAGCGCCTTGACGTAGAGCAGCTCCGGACCCTTGGTGTCGGCGGTGCCGACGACGTAAACGCGTTTCACGGCGTCGAAGAGCGATGGCCCGCTTGGCCTCGCCCGAGGTAACACATCGCCCGCCTCCTCCTTCGCGTCGCCCGCTACGGGCGCACCGGCCGTCTGCCGCAGACGCAGCGACGCGCGCCGCGATGCGCACCGGAAAGACAATTTGTGTTTTTCTGAGACGATGGTATCGTAGTGAGCCGCCAGTCTCAGGTCAAGAAATGGATCTCACGCAACCGTCATCCGCCGTCGAGCGCGGACCGCGTGCACGCATGCGCAGGATCATGTTGCATGCTGCGATGCGGTTAATGCAGGATGGGTTGGTGCCCTCGATCAGCGATGTGGCGCAGGAGGCGCAGGTTTCCCGCGCTACGGCATACCGGTACTATCCGACGCAGAGCGCGTTGATCCAGGCCGCCGTGGACGAGGCGCTGGGGCCGATCCTGAAGTGGCAGTCGTCGTCGGACGATGCGGAGCAGCGGGTGAGCGAGCTGATCACCTTCTCCTACCCGCGCATGGACGAATACGAAGCGCCGCTGCGGGCGGCGTTGCGGCTGGCGCTGGATCAGTGGGCTCAGTTGCACGCCGGCAAGCTCGAGCCGAAAGAGGCCATGGTGCGCGGGCACCGGATTGCGCTGCTGAGTTCGGCCGTTGCGCCCTTGCGGCGCAAACTCGGTAAGGCGCGCGCGGAGCGGCTGACGCAAGCGTTGAGCCTGGTTTTCGGCACCGAGGCGTTCGTGGTGCTGAAGGATATCTGGCACCTCGATCGCGATGGTGCCGAGGAGGTTGCGCTGTGGACCTGCCACGCGTTGATCCGCTGCGCCGCGGAAGACCTGGCCCCCCCGGTGCGACGCCGTAAGCTGAACGGCAGCAGGCTCGGCGCCCGCACAAAGGCACCGCGCCGCTGACGCGGTACGATCGGGGGCTCTTTTGAAGCAGGGCACTGGAGTATGCAGCGACAAGAAGCAGTCGGTGGATTGGGCCTGCAGATCCGAACTGGATCCACGGCCGCGCCGGAGGCGATAACCAGCAACCAAGTGTGAGGAGGACGCAATGAGAAGAAGCAAGTGGTTAGGCATCCTGGCGGCCGCGACCCTCGCGTTCGCCGGCAAAGCCGTGATAGCCGCCGACACGCTCACGATTCTGTGGGCGGAATGGGACCCGGCGAATTATCTTCAGGAGCTGGTCAAGGACTACGAGAAGCAGTCCGGCGTAAAGGTCAAGGTCGAGACGGTGCCATGGCCCAATTTCCAGACCAAGGCTTTTACCGAGTTCAATGCCAAGGGCGACGCCTACGACATGGTGGTCGGCGACTCGCAGTGGCTGGGTGCGGGCTCCACCGGTGGCCATTACGTCGATCTGACCGAGTTCTTCAAGAAGAACAACGTCGCCAAGTCAATGGCGGCCGCAACGGTCGCCGGGTATGCCGAATACCCGCCGAAGAGCGGGAAGTACTGGGCGATCCCGCTGGAAGGCGATGCCAACGGCTGGGCCTACCGCAAAGACTGGTTCGAGGACCCGAAGGAGAAGGCCGCGTTCAAGAAGAAATACGGCTACGACCTGGGGGTGCCGAAGGACTACAAGCAGTTGCGCGACATCGCCGAGTTCTTCCACCGCCCCAGCGAGAAGCGCTATGGCGTTGCGCTGTACACGGACAACACTTACGACGCGCTCGCCATGGGGGTGGAGCAAACCATCTTCAGCTTCGGCGGTGAACTGGGCGACTATTCGACGTACAAGGTGCGCGACGTCATCAACTCCAAGCAGAACGTCGAAGCGCTGAAGTTCTACAAGGAGCTGTACAAGTTCACGCCCCCGGGTTGGGGCAAGGTGTTCTTCCTGGAGAACAACCAGGCCATAACCGAAGGCCTGGCTTCGATGAGCATGAACTTCTTCGCCTTCTTTCCGGCGCTGGCCAATCCCGCGACGAACAAGAACGCCAAGGGTACCGGCTTCTTCGCCAACCCGGCCGGGCCCGGTGGCAAGCCCCGCTTTGCTGCGCTCGGCGGCCAGGGCGTCTCGGTGGTGAGCTACTCCAAGAAGCGCGACCAGGCTTTCAAGTTCCTCGAGTGGTTCATCCGCGACGACGTGCAGCAGCGCTGGGCGGATCTCGGCGGCTACACCTGCAACGAAAAGGTGCTGTCGTCGGATAAGTTCCGCAAAGCGACGCCGTACAACGAAGCCTTCTATCAGAGCATGCTGATGGTCAAGGATTTCTGGGCAACGCCCGAGTACGCCGAATTGCTCGAGCAGATGAACAAGCGCATGCATCCGTACATTACGGGGAACAAGGGAACCGCCGAGGAGGCCCTCAACGGACTGGCGGACGATTGGGAAAACACGTTCAAGAAGTACAAGCGGTACAAGTGATCGGCTGAGCACTCCGGAGAAGGTTTGCCTTCTCCGGGGTGTATCACTGAAGACAAGCAGCCGGGTCGACCCGGTGCACGAGGAGAGCGCAGGTGCTCAGCACACTCGATCCCGGCTCGCCCGCGGCGAGGCGCGGGTTAAGCGACATCAGCATCCGCAATCTGTTCATCATCCCCACGATTGCGTTCCTGATCGTCTTCAACATCTTCCCGCTCATCTACTCGCTCGGGTATTCGTTCACCGACTTCCGCGCTTCGATCAATGCACCAGCCAGCTTCGTCGGACTGCAGAACTACCGCGACCTGCTCGGCGACGAGCACGTCTGGAACAATTTCAGCGTAACCGCCAAGTACGTCCTCGTGTCGGTGACTGGGCAGGTACTGGTGGGCTTCGGCGTGGCAATGCTCCTCAACCGCAAGATCCCGTTCAAAGGCTTCATCACTACGCTGCTGCTGCTCCCGATGATGATGTCCATGGCGGTGGTCGGGCTGTTCTGGGAGCTGCTGTACAGCCCATCCTGGGGGATCGTCAATTACGCGCTCGGGCTGGAGGACTTCGACTGGCTGTCGAATCCTGACGTGGCCTTGTATGCGGTGGCGATCACGGACATCTGGATGTGGTCACCGTTTGTGATGCTGCTGTGCCTCGCCGGCCTGTCCGCGATCCCGCAGCACCTGTACGAGGCGGCCGCGATCGATCGCGCCAGCCGCTGGTATACCTTCACCCGCATCACGCTGCCTCTGGTGACGCCGCTGCTGCTGATCGCCATCATCTTTCGGACCATGGAGGCATTCAAGACTTTCGACCTGGCGTTTATCATGAGCAGCCAGGAAACCACCGAACTGATCGCGATCAAGCTCTACCGCCTCGCGTTTCAGGAGTGGCAGACCGGCCAATCTTGCGCGCTCGCCTACATGGTGCTGATCATGGTGCTGGCGATCACCAACATTTACGTGAAATACCTCAACCGAGTTAAGGAGCGCTGACGCGTTATGGCGGCGGTCCAATCCAATCGTCAGAAGGCGATGAACCGGGCAGCGGTGGTGCTGGTCGTGCTGGTCACGCTCGTCTATCTGATTCCCATCTACTGGATCACCTCGACAGCTTTCAAGCCGCGCAGCCTGGCCACGACTGTCCCGCCGACGGTGCTGTTCCAGCCCGAGGTGACGGCCTTCGTCAAGCTGTTCACCAAGCGCGTGCAGATGATCGGCGAAGTCGATCCCGAGGTGTATCAGAAGGCGCCGTGGTGGGAGCAGCGCATCTACGATTTAGGCGAGCGCTTCATCAAGGATGCCGACGGCCACATCGAGCTCTCGGCCTACCCCAGTCGCTTCTTGAACAGCCTGATCATCGCGGTGGTCAGCACGTTTCTGGCGGTGGCGATGGGCACTTTGACGGCGTACGGGTTCTCGCGCTTCCGCATGCCTGGGGAGCAGGACTGGCTGTTCTTCATCCTCAGCACGCGCATGCTGCCGCCGGTGGTGGTGGCGATCCCGATGTTCCTGATGTATCGGGTCGTAGGGCTGGTGGATACGCACATCGGGCTGATCATCCTGTATACGGCGTTCAACTTGTCGTTCTCGGTGTGGCTGATGAAGGGGTTCATCGACGAGATCCCCAAAGAGTATGAAGAGGCCGCGCTGGTCGACGGGTATACGCGCATGGAGGCGTTCTTCAAGATCGTGCTGCCGCAGGCGGCCACCGGAATCGCCGCCACGGCCGTGTTCTGCTTCATCACGGCTTGGAACGAATATGCGTTCGCGCTGATGATGACCAACCGCCGCGCGCAGACCGCACCGCCCTTCATCCCATCGCAACTCGGCTCGGGTATCACGGACTGGACCGCGATCGCGGCCGGGACCTTCCTGTTCCTGCTGCCGGTAGCGATCTTCACGTTCCTGCTGCGCAAGCATTTGCTGCGCGGCGTGACATTCGGAGCAATCAGGAAGTGACATTCAGACAGCTCAGCGCGAAGTACCTGGAGCCCGGCAGCATGTGGCTGATGGTGCTGGGCATCGTGGCCTTGTGCCAGCCGTGGAGCCAGATCCTGCACGTCTATGGCGTGACCATTACGCTGGTCGGGCTGGTAGGCTTCTCGATCTTCTCGAAGATCAAGCCGCTACCCGAGGACGACTGATGGTTGACGACATCCACACCACCCCGGCCGTTGGCCGACCCCTCCTCATGAGAGGAGGGGAAGGACTTTTTCTCCCCTCCTGCCCGAGGAGGGGTGCCCACGCAGTGGGCGGGGTGGTGGGAGCAAGCAGGGGTGGCACGCGAAGCGTGACGCGGTGGTGAGGTAGTGCGCTAAATGGCCGACATCGCTCTCAGAGACGTCGAGAAATATTTCGGCGACAACTACATCATCCGCAAGCTGAACCTGGAGATCCGGCATCGGGAGTTCCTGGTGCTGCTGGGGCCGTCGGGGTGTGGCAAAACCACTACCTTGCGCGCGATCGCTGGCTTGGAAGACATCGACAGCGGCGAGATCCTCATCGACGGGCAAGCGGTGCAGGCCCGGCAGGCCGCCGACCGCGACATCGCTTTCGTGTTCCAGCTGTTCGCGCTGTATCCGCACCTCACGGCCTACGACAACATCGCCTTTCCCCTGCGCGCGACGCAAGAGAGCAAGAGCGTGGTCGATCAGCGCGTACGCGAGGTGGCCAAGGCGCTGCGGATCGAAGCTTTGCTGGACAAGCGGCCCTCGGCCTTGTCCGGCGGCGACATGCAGCGCGTAGCGATCGGCCGGGCGCTCGTACGCCGGCCCAAGGCACTGCTGATGGATGAGCCGATCGGAGCGCTGGACGCCAAGCTGCGAGAGGAGATGCGCGCCGAACTGAAGCACATCCACCTTCAGAATGAGGCCACGACCGTCTATGTGACCCATGACCAGGTGGAGGCGATGGCCATGGCCGACAAGATCGCCATCATGAACGAGGGCGTCCTGCAGCAAGTCGGTTCTCCCGCGGAGGTCTATCAGCATCCCGCCAACCTGTTCGTCGCGCAGTTCATCGGCAGCCCGATCATGAACGTCGTTGCCGGCGTCGTTCGCCCGGGCGACGGGTGCACGCACGTCACGCTGGGCGAAAACGATGCCACCCTGCGCTTCGCGAACGAGCTCTATCACAAGGTGGTGGAGCACCGGCACGCGGAGGATGATCTGGCGGTGGGCGTGCGGCCGGAGGGCGTGCTGGTGGCGCGCCAGGCCACCGACGGTTACATCCCGGTGGAGGCGCACATCATCGAGCCGCTGGGTCCATACGATATCGTGGACTTGAAGTTCGGCAAGCAGCTGCTGCGCTCACGCACCGCCAGCGGCTATGTAGAAAAAGCGGGCGATGTCGTGTGGGCGCGCCTGGACGAGAAGCAGACCCACTTCTTCAACACGCGCACGGGCGAGTCCTTGCGTATCCGGCTCTGAGCAGAGGCGATGGCGCAGATCGAGCTCAAGGGCATCACGAAGAAGTTTCGCCGGCACACGGCGCTGAACGAACTCAGCCTGGACATCGGCGACGGCGAGTTCTTCGTGCTGCTGGGGCCCACCGGCGCCGGCAAGACCACCACGCTGCGGCTGATCGCCGGGCTGGAAGCGCCCGACTCCGGCGAGATCCGGATCGGCGGCGAGGATGTCGGCAAGTGGAGCGCAGCGGAGCGCGATGTCGCGCTGGTGTTTCAGTACTACTCGCTCTATCCGCACTACACGGTGCGCGAGAACCTGGAATTCCCGCTCAAGTCGAAGCATCGCCGGATCAGTTCCGAGGACATCGTCGACCGCGTCGCGCGCGCAGCCAGGACACTGCGCATCGAGCACCTGCTCGAGCGCAAGACCGACCGGCTTTCCGGCGGCGAGATGCAGCGCGTATCGATCGGGCGAGCGATCGTGCGCCAGCCACGGGTCTTCCTCATGGATGAGCCGCTGTCGAACCTGGACGCAAAGCTGCGCGAGATTTTGCGCGCAGAGCTGAAAGATCTGCAGATGAAGCTCGGGGCGACCTTTCTGTACGTCACGCACGATCAAGTCGAGGCGATGAGCATGGGCGACAAGATCGGTATCCTCAACCACGGCCGCATCGTGCAGATCGGGACTCCGCACCAGATCTACAACCGGCCGCGCGACACCTTCGTAGCCACCTTCGTCGGCTCGCCGGCCATGAACCTATTGTCCGGCCCGATCCGCGATGGGCGGGTGGTGGTCTCCCCGGGCAAGCTGGAGATTGCAGTCCCGGGAGAGGTCGCGGGGCGCGTGGCCCCGGATTCGGGCCGGGTCACGTTGGGCGTTCGCTCGGAAGACGTGGTCGTAGGCTCGGGCGGGGGGGTTGAAGGCAAGGTGTACGGGGTGGAGAATCACGGAGTGGAGCAGATCGTCACCCTGAAGGTGGATGAACATCTATTAAAGGCGACGGTGCCGGCGCGCATGGCCATTGCGGTCGACAGCACGGTTCCCTTTACATTCAATCGAAGCAAACTCCAGTTCTTCGACGCGCAGACCGGAGCAAGCCTCGGCTCAGTAAAGGAGGAGGTAAATCATGGCTAAAGTTCTGTTCAAGAATGTCAACGTGCTCGATTGCAGCGGGGCGCCGCCGTTCCCAGGCCAGGTGCTGGTCGAAGGCAACCGGATCAAGGCCGTCGCCCCGAAGGGCACGCCCATCGCCTCTGACGGAGCCGAGGTAGTCGACGGCGCAGGCGCCACGCTCATGCCGGGGCTGATCGAAGCCCACTCGCACCTCACCTTCCTCGATACCTCGGATTTGGAGAGCCTGGGCTTCGTGCCTCCGGAGGAGCACACGCTGCGCACGGCCAGGAACGCCAAGAAATTGCTGGACCAGGGCTTCACCGCCTGCAACAGCGCGGCGTCGGCCAAGGCACGCCTGGATATCGTGATCCGCAACGCCATCAATGCGGGCGAGATTCCCGGACCCCGCACGCTCGCGGCGAGTCCCGAGCTGGCGACGACCGCCGGCCTGGGTGACGTACGCCTGCGGCATATGCATCGGGAAACGTTCGCGATCATCTGCGACGGCGCGGAGGAGTTTCGCAAGACCGCGCGGGAAATGGTCCGCGAAGGCGTGGATACGCTCAAGATCAACCCCTCTGGCGACGAGTTCGTTCCGCACTGCCGGGCTCATCAAACGGTCATGACCGAGGCGGAAATCGAAGCCGTCTGCGAAGTCGGGCGCATGCACGACAAACGCGTGGCGGCCCACGCACGCAGCGCCGAATCCGTGAAGCTGTCTCTCAAGCACGGCGTCGAGGTGATCTATCACGCCACGCTGGTCGACGACGAAGCCTGCGCGCAGCTTGAAGCCGCCAAGGACCGCATTTTCGTCGCGCCCACGCTCGGCATCAGCTACACCACTCTCAACGAAGCGGCGAAGTGGGGTATCACGACGCAGGTAGCCGAGAGCCTGGGGATCCGGCGCGAGCTGGACACCGCGATCAAAAACATGAAGGAGCTGAAGAAGCGCGGCGTTCGGGTGCTGCCTGGCGGAGACTACGGCTTCGCCTGGAACCCCAACGGCACCAACGCACGCGACATCGAGCACTTCGTCAACCTGCTCGGCTTCTCGCCGATGGACGCGATCATCTCGGCCACCAAGCTCGGCGGCGAGATCATGAAGATGGGCAATGAGCTCGGCCAGATCAAGCCCGGCTTTTTGGCCGATGTTCTGTTGGTCGACGGCAATCCGCTCGCGAACGTGAAGATCCTGCAGGACGCAGACAAGCTGCTCGCCATCATGAAAGACGGCCAGTTCCACAAGCAGCCAGTCACCGCCGGAGCGGCTCAGCGCCAGATCGCCTGATCCCCGAGAGCACCTCTTGCCAAGCGCCCGGAACCCCCGGGCGTTTTTTTTGGGGCCTCCAATCGCTGGCCGCCGCATGACGATGCGGCGCCGCAGCACACCGAAGCGAGTGAGCCGGTGGCGGGCTGCGACGCGTTCTTCTTCATCAGGAACGTTTGTCGGCAGCCACACACGCGGATCTCCGCAGCGGACGGCGTTTACCGGCGTCAGTTCAATTCACTAAACAATGTCCGCCGTGCTGGCGTTGGCGCAGCGCTCGCCAGCGAACCCCTGGTCAAACCCGCAGCGGCCATGTGGGGCGTGGCATTGCGGCGCAGCATGACAATCGGGTCGCGCTCGTCGCTTATCCTATTGACATGCCCCATAGTTTAGTGCCAGGCTCTTACTAAACAAAAAGACTAAACATAGAGCGGCGTGCGGAAAGTTCGGTGGACAGCAGGCGTGATCCGTACCGCCGCGGCACGGGGTACCGCTGCGGCTCCTACGCCGAGGCGGCGTTCAATCGATACACAGAGGAGATGCACATGCTCAAGTTGCGCAAATGTCTTGTCGGTGCCGCGACGGTTGCCCTCGGGGCCACGGCGGCAATGCCGGTTCACGCGAAGGACCTCACGCTGTGCTGGGCGGCCTGGGATCCGGCGAATGCCTTGGTTGAGCTGTCCAAGGACTTCACGACCAAAACTGGAATCGCGATGAAGTTCGAGTTCGTTCCCTGGCCCAACTTTGCCGATCGGTTCATCAACGAGCTCAACTCGAAAGGCAAGCTGTGCGACCTGATGATCGGCGACAGCCAGTGGATCGGCGGCTCGGCGACCCAGGGGCACTACATCAAGCTGAACGACTTCTTCGCCAAGGAAGGCATCAAGATGGAGGACTTCCTTCCGGCCACCGTCTACGGCTATTCGACCTGGCCGAAGGGCACGCCCAACTACTGGGCTCTGCCTGCGATGGGTGACGCCAACGGCTGGGTCTATCGCAAGGACTGGTTCTCGCGGCCCGAGCTGCGCAAGGAGTTCAAGGACAAGTACAAGCGCGAGCTGGCCGCGCCCAAGACTTGGACCGAGCTCAAAGAGGTCGCGGAGTTCTTCCAGGGCCGAACCATCGACGGCAAGAAGGTGTACGGCGCGGCCATCTTCACGGAGCGCGGCTCCGAAGGCATCACCATGGGCGTCACCTCCGCGCTGTACCCGTTTGGGTTCCAGTATGACGATCCGAAGAAGCCCTATCACATGAACGGCTTCGTCAACTCCCCCGACGCCATAGCTGCGCTGGAGTTCTACAAGGCGGTCTACAAGTGCTGCACGCCGCCCGGGTACACCAACGCCTACATGCAGGAGGGTTTGGACGCATTCAAGTCCGGTCAAGTGGCGATGATGATGAACTGGTTCGCCTTCTTCCCCGGCCTGTACAAGGACCCGAACGTCGGCGGCAACAAGATCGGCTTCTTCGTCAACCCGAAGCAGAAGGTCGAGGGCTCGACGCTGGGTGGCCAGGGCATCTCGGTGGTGGCCTACTCCGATCGCAAGGAAGACGCGCTCAAGTACATCAAGTGGTTTGCCCAGCCCGACGTGCAGAAGAAGTGGTGGTCGATCGGTGGCTACTCGTGCCACAAGGCGGTGCTTCTCGATCCAAACTTCCCCAAGAGCGCACCGTTCGCCGCAGACTTTCTCAAAGCGATGCAGAACGTGCAGGACTTCTGGCAAGAGCCGGCCTACGCCGAGTTGCTCCTCGACATGCAGAAGCGGGTGCACGACTACGTGGTGGCCGACAAGGGCACCGCCAAGGAAGCGCTTGACCTGTTGATCAAGGACTGGGAGAAGGTGTTCAAGGACGAAGGTAAGATGGTGGCCGAGAAGCAGTGACCCGGTCGTGAAGCGCAGCCATCCACCGGGGGTTGCACAGAACAACTCCTATTGATGCTCGACCACCCCGTCACGCTTCGCGTGCCACCCTTCCCTGAAAAGGAGAGGAGAAACATAGACGCAACTCCCCTCCTGCCCGAGGAGGGGTGCCTGCGGAGCGGGCGGGGTGGTGGGAGGGTGTAAACCACCCCGTCACCTTCGGTGCCACCCCTCCTTGACAAGGAGGGGAAAAGTACAGTGCCTGCGGAGCAGGCGGGGTGGTGGGAGTTTGTTCGAGGAACGCGGTTAGCACATAGCGTCACTTCATATCCGCCATGAATGATTCGACCATGGTGCACGGCCTTGCCCAGCGTGCCGCCGGGGCCACCCCGGAAGCCTTGTCACGACGGCTGCGGGGGATCTCCGATCGCACCATCACCTGGGTGTTCATCGCGCCGACAGTCCTGCTGCTGCTGGCGATCAACATCTTTCCGTTGATCTGGACCATCCAGCTCTCGTTCACCAATTACAAAGCGAACCGCGCCAATCGCGGGGCGGACTGGGTGGGGCTGGACAATTACCGCAGCGTTCTCACCGATGTGGACATTTGGAACGCGATGCAGGTCACTGCGCATTTCGTGTTCTGGTCGATCCTGATTGAAGTGCTGATCGGATTCGCGCTCGCACTGATGATCGACAGGCGCTTCCGCGGGCACAGCCTGTGGACCACGGTGATCCTGCTGCCCATGATGCTGTCGCCCGCCGTCGTGGGAACGTTCTGGAGCTTCCTGTTCCAGCCCCAAATGGGTGGGTTCAACTATTTGGTGGGGTTCCTCGGGGGCGTGGATCCCAGCTCGTTCCAGATGATCGGAGACGTGCCGCTGGCCCCGTGGGCCATCGTGCTGGTGGACGCCTGGATGTGGACGCCGTACGTAATGCTGATCTGCCTCGCGGGCCTGCGTTCCATCCCTGAAAGCATCTACGAGGCGGCGGAGGTTGACCGAGCGTCGGTGTGGCGCCAGTTCTGGACCGTGACCGTGCCCATGGTGCTGCCCTTCCTCATGCTGGCCGTTCTGTTTCGCGCCATGGAGAACTTCAAGATGTTCGACATGGTGAACCTGCTCACTTCGGGCGGCCCCGGCTCTACCACCGAGGTGGTGTCGATCACTCTGAAACGCGAGGCCTTCGAGAAGTGGCGCACGGGCTACTCCTCGGCGCTGGCCATCATTCTGTTCGTGACTGTGTTTGGCGCCGCGAACATCTACGTCAAAGCTCTCAACGCGGTGAAGAACCGATGAGCGCACGCAACGCCGCGCACTCCGTCGTCGAGCCCTCGCCATGGTCCAAGCGGATCGCGGGCGCGGTGGTGGTGTTCTACGCGCTGGTGTCGATGCTCCCGCTGGTGTGGATCTTCGCGACCGGCTTCAAGACGCCGCCCGACTCGATCTCCTACCCGCCCAAGGTGGTGTTCGAGCCCTCGCTCGAAGGTTACGTGAACCTGTTCACCACGCGCAGCAGACAAACGCCGGAGTACATCGCCAGCCTCCCAAAGGCACAGACCTGGTACGACGAGTTGGTGCGCTCGCGCAACATGGTGATCGCGGGACCGTCCAAGTTCGGGCCTCGCTACCTCAACTCGCTGATCATCGGCTTCGGCTCCACCTTCCTCGCGGTGTTCCTCGGCGTGCTGGCGGCCTATGCCTTCTCGCGCTTCCGCGTGCCGCTGCGCGACGATCTGATGTTCTTCATCCTCTCCACCCGGATGATGCCGCCCATCGCGGTGGCGATCCCGATCTATCTCATGTACCGCAAGCTCGGATTGTCCGATAGCCTGTTGGGCATGATCTTGCTCTACACAGCAGTCAACGTATCGCTGGCGGTGTGGCTGCTCAAGGGTTTCATCGACGAGATTCCGCGCGAGTACGAAGATGCGGCGATGGTGGACGGCTACACCCGCTTCCAGGCGTTCTGGAAAGTGGTCTTGCCGCAGGCCAGCACCGGCATCGCCGCCACAGCCATCTTCTGCCTGATCTTCGCGTGGAACGAGTATGCCTTTGCCGTACTCCTGACTTCGGGCGAGGCACAGACCGCGCCGCCGTTCATCCCCATCATCATCGGCGAGGGTGGCCAGGACTGGCCCGCGGTCGCGGCCGGAACCACTTTGTTCCTCGTGCCGATCGTGGTGTTCACTGTCTTGCTGCGCAAGCACCTGCTGCGCGGCATCACCTTCGGAGCGCTGCGGCGATGACGGCGCGGACCAGCAGCCAAAACGCGACGGTGCGGCGCTTCCTGCGTCGCGGCCCTTGGGAGGCGGGGGCTACGGCGCTGATCGGCATTGGGGTGTTCATGCTGATGCAGCCGTTCTCGCTGTGGCTGTACACCTACTCGTTCGCGACGATTCTGGCGGGCACGCTGGCATTCGTGGTCGTGAGCCACTTCCCGGACTGACGGCTCATGGCTGAGATCCGCGTCGACAAGCTGCGCAAGCAGTTCGGGGAGTTCACGGCTGTGAAGCAATCCAGCTTCACCATCGAGCACGGCACCTTCTTCGTCATGCTCGGACCGTCGGGGTGCGGCAAGACCACCACGCTGCGCATGATCGCCGGACTGGAGCTGCCCAGCGACGGGCGCATCCTGCTCGACGGCGAGGACGTGACCTTCCTGCGCGCGTCGCATCGCGACATCGCCTTTGTGTTTCAGATGTTCGCGCTCTATCCGCATTTGAGCGTGTTCAACAACATCGCCTACCCGTTGCGCTCGCAAGGTGTTCCCGGGCGGGAAGTGCGGGACCGGGTGCAGGAAACTGCCAGGCTGTTGCAGGTCGAGCATCTGCTCGGACGCGGTGTCTCGGGGCTGTCTGGCGGAGATCGGCAGCGCGTGGCGCTCGGGCGCGCGATCGTGCGGCGGCCGAAGGCGTTTCTGATGGACGAGCCGCTCGGCGCGTTGGACGCCGAGTTCCGGCGCTTGATGTGCGGCGAGCTGCGGCAGCTGCACGATCGCATCGGCGCGACCACCGTCTATGTCACTCACGATCAGCTCGAGGCCATGGCCATGGCCGATCGCATCGCGGTCATGAATCACGGTGTGGTGGAGCAGATCGCCACACCCCAGGAGATCTACGGCCGCCCCGCCAGCATGTTCGTGGCCGACTTCATCGGCTCGCCGCCCATGAGCTTTCTGCGCTTCGAGGGCGCCGTGCACCCGGGTCAGCGAACGGTCAGAGTCAACGGTGCCATGCTCCAAGTGCCACAGCAGAGTGAAGAAGCGGTCGGCCAGCTCGCGCTCGGACTGCGCCCGGAGCACGTCCGTCTCGCCGACGACGGCCCGTTGCGCGGGCGCGTGTTCGGCGCCGAATACCTCGGCACGACCCAGATCGTCACGGTGAACACGCCGCATGGTCAGATCAAAGCGCGGGTCGCCTCGTCGCAGGCGGTGGGTATCGGCGACAACGTGGGGCTGGCGCTTCGCGCGGAGCGGTTAGTGCTCTTCGATGCAGGCTCCGGCCGCGCGCTGCGCAGCGCTCTGAACGACGGAGGGCTCAATGGCTGACGTGCAGCTTTCCGGGGTGACGAAGCGCTTTGGCGATGGCTGCGCCGTCCAGGACCTGTCGCTGGACATCGCGGATGGCGAGCTGATGGTGCTGCTGGGACCCACGGGCGCTGGTAAGACCACCACGCTGCGCACCATTGCCGGCTTGGAGCGGCCCGACGCGGGGCGTGTCACCATCGACGGGCGCGACGTCACCGCTGAGCCGCCGGCGGTGCGCGACGTAGCGTTCGTGTTCCAGCAGTACTCGCTCTACCCGCACCTCACGGTGTACGACAACCTGGCGTTTCCTCTGCGCTCCCCCGCTCGACGTCTGCCTGAGGCGGAGGTGCGCCGTGGCGTGCAACGTGTCGCGGAGCTGCTGCACATCGAGTCCAAGCTGAAAAACCGGGCGACACGCCTGTCGGGCGGCGAAATGCAGCGGGTGGCGATCGGTCGTGCGCTGGTGCGAGCGCCTGCTATATATCTCATGGACGAACCTCTGTCCTCGCTGGATGCGAAGCTGCGAGCCGAGCTGCGGCTCGAGCTCAAGCGCATCCAGTCCGAGCTGGGCGCAACTATCTTGTACGTCACGCACGATCAGATCGAGGCGATGACGATGGCGACCCGCATCGGTATTCTCTCCGAGGGCCGACTGGTGCAGGTCGGCACGCCGCGCGAGGTGTATGAGCGCCCGGCCAACACCTACGTGGCTGCGCACCTCGGCACGCCGGGGATCAACCTCATCCCCGCCGCTTTGCTGCCGGCGCCGGCCGCTCCGGCCGGCACGCATACCATCGGCGCGCGCACGGAACAGTTGCGGATCGGGCCCGCGCTGAACGGGGCAGCGCGGGGCGTGCTCAAGCGGGTGGAGCACCTGGGGGACCAGAATCACCTGCACCTGGAGGTGGGCGGCCACAGCCTGGTCACGCTGGCCGACCCGCATGCTCGCTGGAAAGCGGGGGATGCGCTGTCGGTCGAGCTGATCGACCCGACTTATTTCGACGCCGCGGGCCGGCGAATCGCGGCGTGAAAGGAGCATCGAGCATGCCGATCGATCCGCAGTTGCAGCGCAAGCTCATCGGCGAGGTGGCCCGGTGCATGATCAGTCACGCGGAGGAATTGACTGCACTCGACCAAGCCATCGGCGACGGCGACCACGGGCTCAACATGAAGCGCGGGTTCGAGGCCGTCTTGGCCGATGTGGAGAAGACAGCGTCCCTACCGATGCACGAAGCGCTGAAGGCCATAGGGATGGCGCTGGTGATGAAGGTGGGCGGTGCATCGGGGCCGCTGTACGGTACGCTGTTCATGGCGCTGGGCAAGACCTTTCCGGAGCTGCCCACGCGCGCAGGAGTGGCGCAGGCGTTCTCGGCGGCGGTCGATGCAGTCAAGGCACGCGGCAAGTCCGACGTGCAGATGAAGACCATGCTCGACGTACTCGTACCCGTCCTCGCCACGTTGAGCGAAGGTGGCCAGGATCTGTACGCACGGTTGCGCGCCACGGCAGAATCGGCCGCAGCCGCAACAGTGCCGATGCAAGCGGTGCGTGGACGAGCTTCGTTCCTGGGCGCCCGCAGCGTCGGTCATATGGACCCCGGGGCGCGCTCGTCGTGGCTCTTGGTCGAGACGGTTGTCGATGTACTTGAGAAGGAAGTGCGAGCGATGAAGCCAAACCAAACCCAGGCCGTGTCGAGATGACTGCGAGTAACGCCAAGATGACCTTGAGCAACGGTAACGTCGGCATCGTGATCGTATCCCACTCGCCGGACGTGGCGCGCGGCGCGGCCGAGATGGTCCGCCAGATGGTCGGTGACGCCGTGCCGCTGGCCTGGTGCGGCGGTGCGCCCGGCGGCGGGCTGGGCACCAACGTCGAGGCGATCCTCGCGGCGATTGATCAAGCCTGGTCGGAGGCCGGTGTGGCGATCCTGGTCGACCTGGGTGGCGCGGAGACCAACAGCGAGATGGCGGTCGAGATGCTGCCTCACGAGCGGCGCGCCCGCGTCGTGATCTGCGACGCGCCCGTGGTGGAGGGCGCCGTCATGGCGGGAACCGAGGCTTCCGCCGGCTCGACGCTGGATCAAGTCCGCCGCACGGCGGAAGAACTGCGGGCACGCTGAGGGACGCTCCCACGATGACACCGAACGCCACAGGCAGCGTGCGCATCGAGCACGAAATCGGGCTGCACGCCCGGCCTTCCGTCAAGCTCACTCAGCTGGCCAAGACCTTCGACTCGAGGATCGAGTTCGCCGCCTCACCGGAGGGCCCGTGGGTGGATGCCAAGAGCATCGTCAAGGTCATGGGCTCCAAGACGCCCAAGGGCACCATGCTGCACTTCCGAGCCCACGGTCAGGACGCGACGGCCGCGGTGCAGGCCCTGATCACCCTGGTCGAGCGGGATTTCGAGCTCGCATCGTGAGGCAGATGCTGCGCCTGGTCGGCACCCCGGCATCACCTGGACTGGCCTGCGGCCCGATCTTCCGGCTCGAGGCGGTCGAGCACAAAGCGCGGCGCCTCGCTTCCACGGACGCGGAGCGCCAGGCAATTGCCGCGGCGATGAGTTCGGCACAGCGAGCGCTGGCGGAGCTCTCTCAGAATGCCGCCGACGAGGAGGCTGCTGCCATACTCGCCTTTCAGCTCGCCCTGCTGGAGGACGAGGAGATCACGCGCCCGACCAACGCCGGCATCGATGCCGGCGAGCCCGCCGACGCTGCGTGGCGGCAGGTGATGGACGCGCTGGTCGAGGACTACGAGGCGGCGGAGGATTCTTATTTCCAGGGACGCGCCGCGGACCTGCGCGATTTGCGCGACCGGGTGCTGGACGCTCTGCTCGGAGGAGCGCAGCAGGTCATCCCGCCGGGCGCCATCGTGATGGCTGAAGATCTGGCTCCCTCCCGCTTCCTCGCCGTCGATTGGGGTGAAGGCGGGCTCGTCCTGCAAAGAGGTGGGACCACAGGCCACGTCGCCATCCTGGCTCGCTCGCGCGGGGTGCCGATGCTGGTCGGCGTCGACCTGTCGCGCATCGAGCCCTGCGACGAAGCGTTGCTCGACGCTCATGAGGGTTCGCTTGTCCTGGGTCCGGACGCGCCATCCCGTCACGACTTCGAGCGGCGGCGCGCGGTGCACGCCGAGCGTGTGCGTGCCGATGCCCTGCATCTGAGTCCCGAGGCCAGGATGGCGAACGGCGACCGCGTGCAGGTGCTGATCAACGTCGCGCGCCCCGAGGAACTAAGCCGCGTGGACCCCGAGCACGTGGACGGCATCGGACTGGTGCGCACCGAGTTCCTGTTTCACGCACGCGAGCAGCTTCCGGACGAGGAGGAGCAGTACCGTGTGTACCGCTACATCGCCAAATGGGCGGCTGGCCGGGCCGTTACCATCCGCACTCTCGACGCCGGAGGTGACAAACCGATCCCTGGATTGACCCGCAGCGGCGAGAGCAATCCGTTTCTGGGCGTGCGCGGTGTGCGCTTGTCGCTGCGCCGCCCGGAAGTGCTGAAGGTTCAGCTGCGCGCGCTGGCACGGGCGGCGGTGCACGGCAACGTCAAGGTCATGGTGCCGATGGTCGCGCTGCCCGACGAACTTGCACAATGCCGGCTGCTCCTGGCGCAAGCGGTGCGCGAGCTTCTGGCAAACGGGGTTCAGGCCGCGCTCCCGGCGCTCGGCATGATGGTGGAGGTGCCCGCGGCGGCGCTGTCCATTGCCGACTTCGATGCCGACTTCTACTCCATCGGAAGCAACGACCTGTTGCAATACCTGATGGCGGCGAGCCGCGACGAGCCGGAGCTGGCCACACTCGCTTCTCCGGGCCCTGCGTTTTGGCGATTGCTAAAGGAGATGGCGCAGCACGGACGCGACACGCGGCGCGAAGTGAGCTTGTGCGGCGATCTCGCAAGCGACGTGCGCCACATACCCGAACTGCTGCGCTGCGGCTTGCGCGCGTTGTCGGTGGCGCCTGCGTCTCTGGCTGCCGTGAAGGCCGCAGTGCGGCGGAGCTGATAGCGTGGCGGAGAAATCGCTCGCGAAGCCGGAAGCCCCGCAGGAGCGGGTCGCTGCGTACAAACGCATCCTGCAGGAGGTGCTGGACAGCCGGCCCTCCGGGATGCGTCAGAGGCTGGCCGAGGCGCTGGGCAAGAATCGCAGCTTCATCTCGCTCATCTCCAATCCGGGCTACCCGACGCCGATTCCCGTGCAGCACATCGAGCCCATCTTCGAGATCTGCCACTTCTCGCCGCGCGAGCGCGAGCGGTTCCTCGCCGCCTATCGCACCGCGCATCCGCGCCGGCTGCAGCTGCTGAAGGAAGAGCACGATCGGTTACGCCAGTTGACGGTGGCGGTCCCGGACTTGGGGACCGATGCTCGCAACCGGCAGTTGGAAGCCATCGTGAAGGAGTTCGCGGATAAAGTGGCTCGCCTGCTGCGCGAAGCATGACCACGTGAAGACGATCGGGAGGGACTCATGAAAAAACTGATCAACGCTGTCGACGACGTGCTGCGGGAGAGCTTGAGCGGCTTCTGCGAGGCGCACGGGGATATCGTGGTGGCGGGCGAGGAAGGCAAGTTCGTGCGGCGCGCGCGTTTGAAGCCCGGCAAGGTTGCGCTGGTTTCCGGAGGCGGTTCGGGGCACGAGCCGCTGCACGCGGGATTCGTCGGTCACGGCATGCTCGATGCCGCTTGCCCGGGGCAGGTGTTCACATCGCCCACGCCGGACCAGATGCTCGCGGCTTCCACCGCGGTGGACACCGGGGCGGGCGTGCTGTTCATCGTCAAGAACTACGAGGGCGACGTCATGAACTTCGACATGGCGCGCGAGATGTCGAGCGGCACGGTGGATACTGTCGTCACCAACGACGACGTGGCCGTGGACAACTCGACATACTCGACGGGACGGCGCGGTGTGGCCGGCACGCTGATCGTGGAGAAGATCGTCGGCGCCGCCGCCGAGCAAGGCCGCGATCTGGCGGCGTTGAAGGCTCTGGGTCAAGCGGTAAATGCGCGCACGCGGTCGATGGGCGTTGCGCTGACGAGCTGCACCGTCCCGGCGGCAGGCAAGCCCACCTTCGACATCGGCGATGGAGAGATGGAGATGGGCGTGGGCATCCACGGCGAACCCGGCCGCAGGCGCGTGGCGCTCAAGCCCGCCGATACAATCGCTAAAGAGATGGGCGAAGCGATCCTTGGCGACTTGCGGGAGCAGGCGCGCGGCGAAGCAATCTTGCTCGTGAACGGCTTCGGAGGCACGCCCCTGATGGAGCTGTACTTGATGTATCACGCCGCGCAGAAAGTCATCTCCGGCGCGGGCGGGCGCGTCGTACGCTCGCTGGTCGGGAACTACGTGACCTCGCTCGACATGGCCGGCTGCTCGATCACGGTTTGCATGCTGACCGACGAGCTGAAACGGCTGTGGGATGCGCCGGTGCATACGGCGGCGCTGCGCTGGGGCATGTAAGCGGGGCCGCGCTCGAGTCCCTCTCCCCTTGCGGGTGTTCAGACCGGGGACAAGGGTAACGGGTGTTCGGAGACATGGTAAACACATTGGTTCATGTCAGGTCAGTCAAGTCCCATTGGGCGATTTTGTG
>JACXTT010004082.1_pt1 | contig 21877 bp, 15 predicted proteins | sample 9270951 | NCBI WGS metagenome assembly JACXTT01 (sample SAMN15532306, study PRJNA645909) | rock metagenome | isolation source: weathered quartz diorite | place: Puerto Rico | collected 2017-06-21
CCGCCGACGCGTTCCAGCGCTGGGCGGCGCTGGCACCCGGCGAACGCCGCCAGCGGCTGTTGAAGGCGGCCGACCTGATGGACGCGCGCGTTGACGAGTTCATCCGCGTCGGCGCGGCCGAGACAGGCGGCATGGCCAACTGGTATGGGTTCAATGTCATGTTGGCCGCCAACATGCTGCGTGAAGCGGCCGCGATGACCACGCAAATTGACGGCAGCATCATCCCGAGCAATGTGCCCGGCAATCTGGCACTGGCCGTGCGGCAGCCGTGCGGCGTCGTACTCGGCATCGCACCCTGGAATGCCCCGGTCATCCTGGGCACGCGCGCACTGGCGATGCCGCTGGCCTGCGGGAACACGGTGGTCCTGAAGGCATCGGAAGCCTGCCCGGGCGTACACCGCCTGATCGGCACCGTGCTGCAGGAGGCCGGTCTGGGCGACGGCGTGGTCAACGTGGTGACGAACGCGCCGGAAGACGCGGCCCAGGTTGTCGAGCAACTGATCGCGCATCCGGCCGTGCGGCGCGTGAACTTCACCGGTTCCACGCACGTTGGCCGGATCGTCGCCCAGCATGCCGCGCGCCATCTCAAGCCCGCGCTACTGGAACTTGGCGGCAAGGCGCCGGTGCTGGTGCTGGAGGACGCCGACCTGGACGCAGCGGTCGAGGCCGTGGCCTTTGGCGCCTTCTTCAACCAGGGTCAGATTTGCATGTCGACGGAACGCGCCATCGTCCGTGAAGAGGTCGCGGAAGCCTTCGTGGAGAAGCTCGTGGCCAAGGCCCGCACCTTGCGCGCCGGCGACCCGACCGACGCGAGCAGCGTGTTGGGCGCGATGGTCAGCGAGCAGGCCGTGCAGAAAATCGCCGCGCTGGTCGACGATGCGCGCTCGCACGGCGCCAGCCTTCCGCTGGGGTTTCATCGCGATGGCGCGATTTTGCAGCCGGTGATCGTGGATGGCATTGCGCCGTCGATGAAGTTGTATCGGGAGGAATCCTTCGGCCCCGTGGTGACGATCGCCCGCGTAAGGGATGACGAGGCAGCCATTGCCATGGCCAACGACAGCGAGTACGGCCTGTCCGCAGCCGTGTTCAGCCGCAATATTTCCCGCGCATTGCAGGTTGCGCAGCGGATCGAGTCAGGGATCTGTCATATCAACGGCCCCACGGTGCACGATGAGGCGCAGATGCCGTTTGGCGGCGTCAAGGGCAGCGGGTATGGCCGTTTCGGCAGCAAGGCGTCCGTGGCGGAGTTCACGGAACTGCGCTGGATCACGGTGCAGAACACACCGCGCCACTATCCAATCTGACGCAACAGGCCGGCCCCCCGGCCAGGACACCCGCCCGGCACAGGGTTGGGGAAGATATATGGGAGACAGGGCGTGAATGCAATCGCCTCAGCAATGCAGGAGCCGGCGCCGCGTTACCGCGACGTCACCGTCAGTGCCGCCGCAGCCGTGTGCCACCGGGACAACGATGTGTGGCGTATTGCGTCCACCGAGCCATTGGGGCAATACCCCGCGCGGATGACCGATTGCCTCGCCACCGGTGCCCGGCGACATCCCGATCGGGTGCTCGCGGCCCAGCGCGGCGCGGACGGCAACTGGGTCGAGATCACGTATTCGGAAATGCTCGCCCGCGCGCGGGCGATCGGTCAGGCGCTGCGCGATCGCGGGCTCAGTGCGCAGCGTCCGCTGGCCATTCTGTCGGGCAATGATCTGGAACATCTGCAGTTGTCGCTGGGTGCGATGTGGGCGGGCATCCCGTTTTGCTCGGTGTCGCCGCCCTACTCGCTGGTGTCGACCGATTTCGGCAAGCTGCGCCATGTCTTCGAGGTGCTGACCCCGGGCCTGGTGTACGCCGCGGACGGTGCCGCATTCGCACGAGCCATCGGTGCCGTGGTGCCGGCCGACACGGAGGTCGTGACGCGGGACGGAAATTTGCCAGGTCGCCAGGCGACGGGTTTCGATGCGCTGGCCCGGACCCCGGTGACCGATGTCGATGCGGCGCAGGACACCGTGGGCCCGGAGACGTTGGTCAAGTTCCTGTTCACGTCGGGCTCGACGCACCAGCCCAAAGCCGTGCCGACCACGCACCGGATGCTGTGCAGCAACCAACAGATGCTGCGGCAGACCATTCCAGACTTCACGCGCGAGCCGCCCGTGCTGGTTGACTGGCTGCCTTGGAATCACACGTTCGGCAGCAGCCACAACGTTGGCATCGTGCTGTACAACGGCGGCACGCTTTACATTGACGATGGCAAGCCGGTGCCGGGAAAGTTCGAGGAAACGCTGCGCAATCTGCGGGAGATCGCGCCAACGGCCTACTTCAACGTACCGAAGGGCTGGGAAGAACTTGGGCTGGCACTGGAGCGCGATGCCGCACTGAGGGAAACCTTCTTCTCGCGCGTCAGGGTCTACTTCTTCGGGGGCGCCGGACTCTCGCAACAGGCCTGGGACAGGCTCGAACGCGTGACGCAGGCCCATTACGGGGAACGCATTCGCATCATGGCGGGACTCGGCATGACCGAAACCTCGCCGTGCTGCCTGTTCACCACGGTGCCCATCATGCGCGCGGGCTATGTCGGCACGCCTGCGCCAGGCTGCGAGGTCAAGCTGGTGCCGGTGAACGGCAAGCTGGAAGCGCGTTTTCGCGGCCCGCATGTCATGCAAGGCTACTGGCGGATGCCGGAGACGCCGGCCCAGCCCGTCTTCGATGAAGAGGGCTTCTACCGCAGTGGCGATGCGCTGAAGTTCGTCGACCCGGACCGGCCGGAACTCGGCTTCATGTTCGACGGGCGTATCGCCGAGGATTTCAAGCTCAGCTCCGGCACCTTCGTCAGCGTTGGCCCGCTGCGCGCGCGCGTGCTTGCCGCCGGCGCACCGTATATCCAGGACGTGGCCATCGCGGGCATGAATCGCGACGACATCGGCCTGCTGGTCTTTCCTCGCATGGACGATTGCCGGCGTCTTTCCGGACTGTCGCCGTCGGCCAGCCATCGCGAGGTGCTTGCCGCTCCCGCCGTGCGGTCGGTCTTCGGCCAGTTGCTCAAGACCCTCAATGCGAGCGGCACTGGCAGCGCGACGCGCGTCGCCAGGTTGCTGTTGCTCGACGAGCCGCCTTCGCTGGACTGCGGCGAGATCACGGACAAGGGCACGCTGAACCAGCGCGCGGTGCTGACCCACCGCAGCGCTCTTGTCGACGCCTTGTACAGCGAGAACTGTGCGGAGGCGATCACGCCATAGACGGCGCGCGGACCCAATGCGCGTCGTCGCTTCAAAGCCTTAAGCAGCAGAGAACTGTAGGGCATTCAATAAGGGGAGACATTCATGAAGAAAATCCTTGCCGGTGGCGCCGTGCTGGCCACCGCGGCGGCGCTCGTCACCATGACGGGCTGTGGCGGTAACGATGACGGCGGCGCTGCGCAGACGCCGTCCGCGGCCCTTCCGAGGCTGTCGCCGGCGACGGGCAGCAACCTGGTCGGGAACTGCGAAGCGCTGGTTAGCAAGCTGGCATTCCAGAACACCGAGATCACGGCAGTGACGACGGTGGCGGCAGGCGCTGTAAAGATCGGCGGGGCGCCGGTCGCCGGGCATTGCCTCGTCACGGGCAAGATGAACAAGCGGGTCAGCCCGGTCGATGGCAACACCTATGCCATCGGATTCGAGATGCGCCTGCCCACGGCCTGGAACGGCCGCTTCTTCTACCAGGCAAACGGCGGCCTGGATGGCAACGTCAGCACCGCGCTCGGCACGGCCGGTGGCGGCCCGTTGAGCGGCGCGCTGGCGTCGGGTTTTGCCGTGATCAGTTCGGACGCCGGTCACAGCAGCAGCCAGGTTCCACTGTTCGGCCTCGACCCGCAGGCGCGCATCGACTATGGCTACAACGCGGCGGCGACCCTCACGCCCATGGCGAAGGCGCTGATCGCGCAAGCCTACGGCAAGCGGCCGGATCGCAGCTATTTTGGCGGGTGCTCGAACGGCGGGCGGCACGCGATGGTCGCCGCGACCCGCCTGGCCGGGGAATACGACGGCATCCTGGCCGGCGACCCGGGCTTTCATCTGCCGAAGGCCGCCATCGGCGAGGTCTACGGTGCCCAGCAACTGGCCAAGGTGGCGACATTGGGCGCGGACGGCTTGCCCGACCTCAGCACGGCATTCACACCGGCGGAGCGCGCCCTCGTGGCTGGTCGCATCCTGGCGAAGTGCGACACGCTGGACGGCGTGGCGGATGGCATGGTGCAGGACGTCAAGGCATGCCAGGCGCAGTTCAGCCTCGCAGCGGATGTGCCGACCTGCACCGGCACCACGCGCGATGGCACCTGCCTGAGCCCGGCACAGAAGACGGCCATCTCGAACCTGTTTGCGGGCGCTCGCAACAGTGCGGGCCAGGCCTTGTATTCGGGTTTCCCGTATGACGCGGGCATCAGCGGTGCAAACTGGGCGCAGTGGAAGCTCAGTTCCTCGCTGACGCTCGATCCCGCCGCGCTGGCGTTCGTTTTCACCGTGCCGCCGGCCGCCGCGTCCACGCTGGCCGCGCTGAAGGCCTTCGGCCTCGGCTTCAGCATGGACACCGATGCACCGAAGATCTTCGCGACCAGCGGTGCGTTTGCCGAATCGGCCTGGTCATTCATGACGCCGCCGGACGAAACCAATCTGTCGGCGCTCAAGCAGCGGGGCGCCAAGCTGATGGTGTACCACGGCACCAGCGACCCGGTCTTCTCGTCGGACGATACGGCCAACTGGTACGAACGCCTGGCCACGGCCAATGGCGGCGATGCGAGCAACTTTGCACGCTACTTCCAGGTGCCCGGCATGAACCACTGCGCCGGCGGTCCGGCGGCCGACCAGTTCGACATGATTACGCCACTGGTGGCGTGGGTCGAGCAGGGCAGCGCCCCCAACACCGTCATCGCCACCGCGCGTGGCAAGGCCAACGCCATGCCCAATACCGAGGTGCCTGCGGATTGGAGCGCGGGCGCGGCGGATCGCACCCGGCCGCTGTGCGCGTACCCCGGGACGGCGCGCTACCAGGGCACGGGCGACATCAACGACGCTGCCAGCTTCCGCTGCGGCTGATTCCACCGATCACACATGCCGGCCACCTCGATGAGATGGCCGGATGACTGACTGTCTCGAAAGAGGAGGACCCATGCAAACCTCAACCACCGTGCGCGTTGAAGCGGCCACGGGCGCCGCATTGACACTCGGCCTGTGCTTCGTTGTCGCCTTGCTGGAAGGGCTGGACCTGCAATCGATCGGCGTCGCGGCGCCACGGATGGCGCGCGAGTTCGGGCTCTCCGTCAGCCAGATGGGACTCGCCTTCAGCGCGGGTACGTTCGGGCTGCTGCCGGGGGCCATGCTCGGCGGCCGTCTCGCCGACCGGATCGGTCGCAAGACCGTCCTCATCGTGGCGACGGCCCTGTTCGGCATCTTTTCGATTGCCACGGCGCAGGCCTGGGACTTCTGGAGCCTGCTTGCGATCCGCGTGGCGACCGGCATCGGACTGGGCGGCGCCATGCCGAACCTGATCGCCCTTTGCTCGGAGGCCGTGCCGGCACGGCTGCGCAATACCGCGGTCAGCATCATGTACTGCGGCATTCCGCTTGGCGGGGCCATCGCGGCGATCATCGGCATCGTGTTCGCCAGCGATACCGACTGGCGCCACATCTTCTATGTGGGCGGTTTCGGCCCGCTGGTGATCATTCCACTGCTGCTGATGATGCGGGAGTCGAGTGGCTTCGAGCGGCGCGCGGGCGACGCCATCGCGCCCCCGCCGGTAAGCCAGGCGCTGTTTGGCGAACGGCGCACCACCGCGACGCTGTGCATCTGGATCAGCTACTTCTTCACGCTGATCGTTCTCTACTTCCTGCTGAACTGGCTGCCTTCGCTGATGGTTGCCAACGGCCTGAGCCACGCCGAGGCGGGATGGGTGCAGATCCTGTTCAACGTCGGCGGCGGCGTGGGGGCCCTCTGCATCGGCATGCTGATGGATCGCGGCCGGCCCGGCGTGGTGGTGTCGGGCATGTATGCGGGCATCATCGTCGCGCTTGCGACGCTGGCGGCGGCATCGGGAATGAACTGGATGGCGGCGGGCGCGTTCTTGGCGGGCCTCTTCGTCATCGGCGCGCAGTCCGTGCTGTATGCGCTGGCCGCTGCCTATTACCCGATGGCCGTGCGCGGTACCGGCGTGGGCGCCGCCGTCGCCGTGGGGCGCCTCGGCTCGATTGCCGGCCCCATGCTGGCCGGGCTGCTGCTGTCGATGGGGAAGAGCGCCGCCGCCATCATCGGGGCCAGCATTCCCATCACCATCATTGCCGCCGTGGCGGCGCTCGTGCTGTTGCGCCGGCCTGTTGCCAGGGATTGACGGCTCCCGGAACCCATTCCGCTTTCGGGGCGCAGGCCAGCGCCGGATGCCCTGATCGCCATCACCACAACGATCATCCACCAGAAGAACAGAGGAGAAGGCAGGCCATGAAACACGAGCGGAGCACACGGGGCGCGACGGCCGCGCGGGCGATGTGGATGGCGCTGACGGCGATGTCGGCATTGCCGGCTGTGGCGTCGGCGCAGTCGGTGACCCTATACGGCGTGGTCGATACCGGCGTCGAGTATGTGAACAATATCGGCGCGGACAAGCACGGCGTGGTGCGCATGCCGAACATCACCGGCACCGTGCCGTCGCGATGGGGGCTGCGCGGCACTGAGGACCTGGGCGGCGGGCTGAAAAGCGTCTTCGTTCTGGAGTCCGGATTTGCCCCGGATGCGGGCACGTCGGGCCAGGGCGGCCGGCTGTTCGGGCGCCAGGCGCTGGTTGGTCTTTCCGGCAACTGGGGCCAGGTTGCCCTCGGCCGACAGTACACCATGCTGTTCTGGGCCATGCTCGACCCCGATATTCTCGGTCCCCAGGTCTACGGCACGGGGTCGCTGGACAGCTACATCCCGAATGCGCGCGCCGACAATGCGATCTCATACAAGGGCACGTTCGGTGGGCTGACTGTCGGCGCCACCTACAGTTTCGGGCGCGATGCGGTTAACGCCGGGCCGAGCCCGGCCGGCACCAACTGCGCGGGAGAGAATCCCGCCGACAAGTCCGCCTGCCGCGAATGGTCGGCCATGATCCAGTACGCGACCAAGTCCTGGGGAGTGGCCGCTGCCTACGATTCGTTGCGTGGCGGCCCGGGTGCCTTTGCCGGTCTGACCCGTAGCGACCTGAAGGATGACCGCCTGTCGCTCAACGGCTATGTGCTGCTGGACAAGGCCAAGATCGGCCTGGGCGTGATCCGGCGCGACAACGAGGGCAGTCCGACGCCGCGCAGCGAGCTCTGGTATGGCGGCGCGGCCTACGACATCACGCCGGCATTCAACCTGGCCGGGCAGGTGAATTACTTGAAGTTCCACCACAGCGACAACAAGGCCATCCTGTACGCGCTGCGTGGTACCTATGCCTTCTCGAAGCGCACCTCGGTCTATGCGACGGCTGGCTATATCAATAACGGGGGGCAGCTTGCACTCTCTGTCAGCAGTGGCGCTGCCGGGGGAAATCCGCAGCCGGGCGGATCGCAGTTTGGCGCGATGACGGGCATCAAGCATATCTTCTGACGGGCTTGCGGTGTTGGCATCAGGCAGGGCGGTATACTTCGCTTCCCTTGCGGCCTCCGCAAGACAGCCAAGGATTACGTATGAGCGTACTGCCGCCCTGCCCAAAGTGTCACTCCGAGTTCACCTACGAAGATGGTGGCCTCTACATTTGCCCGGAATGCGCGCATGAATGGTCGGCGCAGGCCGTGGCGCAACCTGAAACGCAGGCCAGGGTGTACCGCGATTCGGCAGGAAATGTCCTGCAGGACGGGGACACCGTCACCGTCATCAAGGATCTGAAGCTGAAGGGATCCGCCGGCGTGATCAAGATGGGCACCAAGGTCAAGAACATCCGGCTGGTAGAGGGCGACCACGACATCGATTGCAAGATCGATGGCTTCGGCCCGATGAGCCTGAAGTCGGAGTTCGTCAAGAAGGTGTGATGAGGCGCTTGCGCTGCCTTCTCTATTGTTGGTGCTGCCGCACAGCGGCCGCCGGCCGCTGAGGTTCCGCCAGCTCGCGAAAGGTCGACAGCGCCAGCGCCAGGAAAGCCACGGCGCATAGCCGGTACGTCAGGCGCGACCACCGCGCCGAGGCGTTGCGGAACAGCCGGTCGATGATCGCCGCGCAGACGAACGCCCAGACGACCGATGCCAGCATGAAGCCGGCGAAGAAGACCGTGTAGTGTTCGGCGGTCGGATCGGAGACGCCGACGGCGCCCATCGCGCTGCCCAGCGCCGCCCAGTAGGCAACGTTCTGTGGGTTGGTCAGCGACAGCACGGCCCCGGCATGCAACGCCTTCTGGCCGGGGCGGCTGCCGGCAGCCTCGCGCTCAAGCTCGACCCCCGCCGCGCGCCACGCATCCACCGCCAGCCACAACAAGTACACGCCGCCGGCAATGCCGATCGGCACGCGCAGGGCTTCCAGTTGTAGCAGGAAGCCGACGCCGGCCAGCCCAAGCGCGGCCCATGCCGCATCGCCGGCCAGCGAGCCGAGTTGCACGAGCAACGCGGGGCGGAAGCCGCCTCGCATGCCCTGACGGACGGTTTCGGCGAAGACGGCGCCGGGCGCGGCGTTGAAGATCAGCCCTAGGGCAAAGGCGGCGGCGAGCAGCGAGAGCATGGGGGATACCGGGAACGAGAGGGCTTGTGCCGGCAAGGCTAGCACACTGGCGGCAGGCTTCCTGCGGCGTACAATGGCGCGCTGGCCGGGTAATGCTTCGCCCCAATGGCGTTGCCCGGCCGTGGCTTTTCAGGAGAACACCATGACTTACCCGGCCTGCGGACGCCATGCGCTGGCAGCGCTGACGCTGATCGCGTTGCTTGCCTGGCCGTTGGCCGATGCCGTTGCCGCTTCGCCCGTTGTGGCCTCTGTCGAGGGCGATATGCCGCCGCCGCCCAGGGGCAAGGACGAGGCGCCCGCCGCCCGCTACGCCTGCAAGCAGGCCGTGACGAAGGCGCTGCCCGATCCGGGTCGCTTCAAATGGGGCATGGCCACAACGCGCAGGGTCGCCGAAGACGCCTATAGCGTGGTGGTCGACGTGGAGTACGTGGACGCCAGCGGCAAGACCCGCCAGGGCAAGGTCCAGTGCGACACGATGCGCGCGCCCGGCGACCAGTTCATCGTGCCGAAGGTGCGCCTGCCCGACTGACGCGCGACGACGGCAGCACGTTGCCGTCGGGCGTCTCCATCGCGCGCGCAAGGCAATCCTCGTAGGCCTTTGCATCCGGGGCCAGTGCGATATCCACCAGGCATCCTGGCGCGCAACTGAGGGGCTGACGCATGGAGCAGCCCCCGCCTGTCCGGACAGGCGGGGGTGACGCGCATTTCCAAACAGTCACTCAGTTGTACTGGGCGCTGGCCTCCTTCTGCATACCGTCCAGCATCCGGTAGCGGAACTGCAGGCTACGGGCACTCATGCCATCGCCGGTCAGGCCGATGAACTGACCGCTGCTGCCGCAGTTGGGATCGTTCACCGAAGTCGGGGAAGTCACGGTGGCAGACGTGGTCAGCTTGGGCACGGGGATGTTTGCGCTCACGACACTGTTCTGGATGGCGGGCGGCGTACCCGTGGACGGATTCCCGGTGTCGCTGAATTTATACGTATTGGCGGTCACCGAGTAGATGGGCTCGGTCGCGGTGTTTTGCGTCCAGCCCAGTTGCATCGAGCTTGTCGCGCCGGCCGACGGGCTCGACGGATCCAGCAGGCTGCGTGTCGCGTTGTCGATGGGATGCCAGCTCATCGACGCGCCTGCCGCCGCGGGAAGCACCGAGTGCACGATCGGCGCGCTGAGCGTTTTCGACGGTGCCGTCTCGCTACCGTAGAAGAACTCGAAGGTGTACCGGGTCCAGGCGCCCAGCTTGGTGAAGTCGATGTAGTTGGCGCTGCCCGCCGGGGCGCCGAAGTCCCCCGGATGGGACCAGTTGGCGGTCTGGGTGGCCTTGGACAGATTGGCCGCGAACGGATTCGGCCGCACCGACGTGGCGTCCGATCCCTGAACATCCCAGGTGCGCTGCAGCCAGAAGGCCGAGCCGAATTGCCCGCCAGCGGGACCGGCATCCACGACATTGATGTCGCCGGTCTTGTTGGCGATGCTGAACCAGTTCTGGTCCGAGCACGTGTTGGCGCCCGGTTGCGCCAGGACAATGCCGCTCGCCGGCAGGCCATAGCCCTTCACGCGCACCGCGCGCAGGTTGGCGCTGCCGGGGCCGAACCGGTTCACGAAGAAGTTCAGCCCGGTCTGGAAGCGGCTCGTTCCCGAGTACCAGAACACCCCGCTCTCGGGCATGGGAACAAACTGCTCGCGACGGCGAATGGTCGGCGTCACGCTGATCTCGACCGTTCTGCTGTTGCCGGAGAGCGCCCACTTGCCATCGGACTGCTTCCTGACATTCAGGATGAAGTTGCCGGCGATGCCCTTGTTGTCGACGTACTTGAAGTTGAGCACGGCGAGATCGCCGGTCGTCTGCGGGAAGTAACTCATCAATTCCGGCGTGTTGAACTTCGCGCCGGTCATGTCGTCGCTGGTCATCCGCGTGTAGAAGAGCTGCCACGGGCGGTAGCCGCTGTTTATGAATCCCGCCTCGATGGGGATCTGGTTGCAGTCGGCGTGCCGCCCGGTGACCTCGGGCCCGCCCTGGTTCGACGGAATCGACGTGTCGACGCCCGGCGCACGCTCGCCTACCGGATGGGAGAAGCAGGCCGCGAACTGGGCGCCCAACCCGCTGGTGGCCGTAAAGTCAACGCCGCTCACGGTCGGCGTCGCCACCGGCGTGGCCGTGGTGTCTCCCTTGGTGCCAAGGGGCACAGGCGGCGCGTTCGGGGCGAGTGGGGTAGAGAGCGTCAGCACCATGCGCGGCGTGCCGCTGGCGTCGGGGTATGCGGTCTCGGTCACGCGGATGCTGTCGAGCACGCGGTCGCTACCCTGGCCGCTGCCTGCGACGATCGGCGTCGTGGCAGGGTCGAAGCTGTCGGGATTGATGCCTGCCTCCGCCAGCAGCGGCAGGATCTGCGCCTTGAGGGTTGCCAGCGCGGCCCGTAGGTCGGTCGCGGACGTGGCGGTCAGAGCCTGGATGGCCGCGGGAGAGCCCACGAGTTCGGCAAGCGTTACCTTGCCGGTCGCGATCGCGACTTGCGCGGTAGTGAGCGGGGTAATGTTGCCCACGCCGGTCTGGCCGGGCTCCGGCGCGGCGGCAACAACGGCAACCTGAGGCCGCTGCACGTTGTTGGGGTCGCTGACCACGATGGCAAACGGGCCGCGGGCGCCGGCGGTCAGCACACAGGTATAGGTTCCGGCGCTGTTTGTCGTGAGGCTTGAACCATCGCTGGCACAGGCCGGGGCACCCGTTGCGTCGATGATGCTCACGTTGCCCCCGGCGAATGCTGCGCCGGTCGCGGCCGTGCCGGACAAGGTTCGCGTCTGCGCGGCCGGGGCGGGGGCGGGTGTGACGGCGTTGGTGGTCGCGTCGTTGCCTCCGCCGCAACTGGCCAGCACGACGGCGCTGGCCGCCACAGCCAGCGGCGAGAGTTTGTAGAGCTTTCCGGTCATGATTTTCCTCCCTGTTGAATCCACTTTCTTGTACGCAACGCGGTTGCCGGTCTGAGGCCGAACTGCGGCGTTGCGGGCTCGGGCCGATTCTGATGTGTTGCCGGCGGGCTCGCATCATCAAAATTGATGGCAATCGGGAGCACTCAGGGAGCTTGTGAAGCACGGGGAAAAAGGCCCGGCAAGCCTGAAACTGCCGACCGTGCCACCCCTCGTGTGGGGGAGGGCAGGCATTATCAGACATTCGCTAAGGTACCGACTCAGTGGATCTACGAGCTTCGACCAATAGAGCCGCCTGAAAGGCCATGGTCGCAAATCCGTTGGGGAGCGGGCATGCTGAAGGACCATCTGATCGGGGACCTCTACGAGGCCGCCATCCGGCAGGACGACTTCCTGGAAGTCCTGCAAAGCACGACGGAGGCCGTCGGTGCGACCTGGTTCCACATGTTCAGTTGGGATCCTGTGAACAACTGTCCACGGTTCTCGGTGTATTCATCCGGGATCGACTGGGACCCGATCATCTCGCGCTATGAGCAATACTATGGCGCGCTGGATCCACGGCGCAGCCTGGTGGAGCGAGCGCCCGCAGGGACGCTCGTCTGCTGCCAGGACCACATCAGCGAGCGTGACGTCGCACAAAGCGAGTTCTACCAGGACTACCAGATCCCGACCGCCGGGCTGCGCTATCTCATGGGAGCCCGCCTTACCCGACCAGGCAGTAGCGAAACCCTCCTGGGTTTGCTGCGCGCCGCCGGTCGGCGTCCCTACTCCGACAAGGACAGGGAGTCCGCCGCCAGCCTGATCCCGCACCTGCACCGGGCGATCAACCTCTGGCAGGACGCCAAGACCCTGCACCGGGACGCCGCGCTGGGGACCGAACTGATGGAACAACTGGGCCTTGCAGTCTTCGCCCTGGACAAGGACGGGCGCGTCGTCTTTTCCAATCAGGCCGGGGAGGCGCTGCTGAGCGGCGGCACGGCGCTCAGGCTCAGGCACGGCCGACTGGCGGCGCCCCTCGCTGCGGACAATGACGCGTTGCTCGCCGCGATCCTTCGGGTCGCGAGATCCAGGCGCGGGGAGAGCCTGGCACTGCGAAGCCCCACCGGAGCCAGTCACGAGCTGTTCCTGAGCATCGCCGGCATCCCCGGGCAAACGCTGACCACTTTCGGCTCGGCGTCGGTCCTGATTACGGTGCGGACGCAAGGAAAGCACCCGCTTGTCACTGCCCGGCAGTTGCAGCAGGCCTTTGGTTTGACACAGGCGGAAGCGGCGGTGGCGCAGGCGCTGACAGAAGGCACATCTCCAGAGGATTATGCGAACACCAAGGGGGTCTCGCCCAACACGGTTCGATACCAGGTGCGGGCCATTCTCTCGAAGACCAACTCCCGATCACAAGTCAAAGCCGTGAGTACGATGTTGTGGGTACTCTCGCAAAACAAGGCGGATTGACCAACGCGGGCGCGGCGGCCGGTGGTGGTCAGGGTAGGCAATACCGGGCACAGGACGCACCGGGCCGCGCTGCCCCGTCTCACGGGGGCACTGGTGCCGGTCCGTGGAGTTGCTGTCAGGCATCCCCAATTTTGAGGATGACGTCATGGAGGAGGATCGCCAATCATCCCTGAACGGGCGTCACCGCGATGTGCCCGTTACCACTTTCGGCCCCTCTTCCACCCGGCAGAGGGCCTTTTTTGTTTTGGTGCGTCGCGCCAGCGCACCGCGCGAGGAGAAATGATCACTTCTCCTCGGCTTTGCCAGCAAGCTGATCTTCCGGCGGGTGAACTTCCTGACCGCCTGGCTGCATAACCAGACGCCGGGCGAGTTGCAGGAGCGCCTGCACTTGCAGGGCAAGCAGATGGTCTTGCTGCCGATGAACATGCATTAGCGAGAAATTTGTTGCGCCAACTGTTAAGCGGCGGGTGTCACGCCTTGTCGCTGACCCGTTGCGACGCGGCAATCCGCAGGCAGGCCAGCAGGTGTTCCGCGCTGGTGGAAAGCCGGTGCTCGCGCAGCGTGATGACGCCCACCGGTGGCAGCTCCACGGGAATGTCCAGCCGCAGTATCTCGAACAGCTCCTGCTGCGCGAAGTGCCGTGCCACGGAGCGTGACAGGAAGCCCACGGCGTCGCGCCGGCCCACGAACGCGGTGATGGCCAGGTAGGACGAGGTCTCGATGCGATCGGCGGGCGGCTCCAGTCCTTGCTGGATGAAGGCCTGTTCCAGCTTCACGCGCAGCGATGCCCACGGCGGCGGCAGCACGCACGGCAGCCGCGCCAGGTCGGCCCAGCCCGGGCGGCGCTTGCGGGCGAGCGGATGGCCGCGCCGCACGATGGCCACCATCGGCTCGTTGTAGAGCGCTTCCGTTACCAGATCCGGCGCCGCGTAGCCGGGCTCCAGCCGCGCGACGATCAGGTCCAGTTCCGAGAGCCGCAGCTTGGGCAGCAGGTGGGTCAGGTCGCCTTCCTCGACCAGCACGCTGGCCTGCGCGGAGCGCGCCTTCAACAGCGCCGTGGCATCGGCCAGCAGCACCGGCAGCGCCGCGCCGATCGAACCCACGCGCGTGCGCCCGGCCGCGCCGGTTTCCACCGCCTCGATCTCCTCGCGCGTGCGCTCGTACTGCGCCAGCACGCCGCGCGCAAAGCGAATCAGCGACAGGCCCGCCGGAGTCGGCTCCGTGCCGCGCGTGGAGCGTGCAAACAGCGTGAGATCGAGCATCTTCTCGATCTCGGTCAGTGCCTTGGACACGGCCGGCTGGCTGACCGACAGGAACTCCGCGGTCTTGCCGAGGTGGCGGAACTCGTCCAGCGCCACCAGCAGTTGCAGGTGACGCAGCTTGATGTTGGAGCGCAGCGCGCGGTCGATGTGGGCCATGCAGGCAAGTCTACCTAACCATTTGGTTATGAGGCAATTCTGTTTTTCGATTGGATTGTTATGTCATGGCCACGCACAATCCGTGGCACGGCATTGGCCCTGTACCGGTGCCAAAGACCTATAACAAAGTGCGAGGACGACACATGACGCAAGGATTCCCCACCAATCCCGCGCGCCGCAGGCTGATCCTGGGCGTGGGCGCCGCCGCTGCGGCCACCGCCGCCGGTTCGGCCGGGCTGCTGCTGCCGGGTATTGCCCGCGCCGGCGCGTATCCCGAGCGCCCCATCACGTTCATCTGCCCGTGGCCGGTTGGCGGCACCGCCGACCAGTCGATGCGCGCGCTGTGCCAGGTGGCGTCCGGCATTCTCAAGCAGTCGATCGTGGTGGAAAACCGTGCAGGGGCCTCCGGCATGATCGGCACCCGCGCACTCGCGCGCGCCAAGCCGGACGGCTACACGATCGGCCAGATTCCGATCTCGGTGACCCGCTTCTCGCAGCTCGGCATGCTGGAAATCGATCCGCGCACGGAGCTGACCTACCTCGCTCGCACCTCGGGCCAGACGTTCGGCATCGCCGTACCCACCGCCTCGCCCTACAAGACGCTGCAAGACGTGGTGGCAGCGGCCAAGGCCAACCCGGGCAAGCTGACCTATGCCCATGCGGGCATCGGCGGCGCGACTCACGTCGGCATGGAGCAGTTCGCGCTGGCCGCCGGCGTGCGATTCAACGCGGTCGCCTACAAGGGCGGCTCCGCCGCGCTGCAGGACGTGCTGGCCGGACAGGTGGACCTGCTGGCCGACTCCAGCTCGTGGGCACCTCACGTGGAGGCCGGCAAGCTGCGTCTGCTGGCCACCTGGGGCGAACAGCGCACGCCGCGCTTCAAGGACACGCCCACGCTGCGCGAGCTTGGCTACAACGTGGTGGTGGAGGCGCCCAATGGCATCGGCGCGCCCAAGGGCCTCCCGCCCGCCATCGAGAAAACGCTGCGCGACGCGTTCCGTGTTGCCGTGGCGAGCCAGGAATTCAAGCAGGTGGCCGCGCGACTCGACGCGCCGGTGATGTACCTGGACGGGCCGGAATACAAGAAGTACGTGAGCAGCGTGTACGACCAGGAAACGCAACTGATCCAGCGCCTGAAGCTCAAGGAACTGCTGCAGGGCTGAGTGCCCGACCCCATTGGAAATGAGTGCCAACGTGAACGCCAGCCAACTCATCCGCCTGCATGCCAACGACAACGTGCTGATCGCGCGCGCCGATGTGTCGCTCGGGCAGCCGCTTCCAGAACTGGGCGTGCGCGCGCGGGCCCAGGTGCCCGCGGGCCACAAGATTGCTGCCTGCGCGATCGCCAGGGGCACCGAGGTGCGCAAGTACGACACGGTGATCGGCGTGGCGGACCGCGACATTGCGCCGGGCGACCACGTGCATGCGCACAACCTGCGCCTGGTCGATTTCTATCGCGATCCGGCGTTCTGTGCCGACGTGAGGCCGGTCGACTACGTGCCGGAGGCCGAGCGCGCGACGTTTGAAGGGTTTGTGCGTGCGGACGGCCGTGTGGGCACGCGCAACTTCATCGGCATCCTGTCATCGGTCAATTGCTCGTCGACCGTGATTCACCACATCGCACGGCACTTCACGCCGGAGCGGCTGGCTGCGTATCCCAACGTGGATGGCGTGGCCGCTTTCGCGCAGACGAGTGGTTGCGGCATGTCGTCGCCGTCCGAGCACTTCGACCTGCTGCGCCGCACGCTGGCCGGCTACGCGCGCCACCCCAACCTGGCCGGTGTGCTGATCGTCGGGCTGGGCTGCGAGCGTAACCAGGTGGCCGCGCTCGTGGAATCGCAGGGGCTCACGCCTGGCGTCAACCTGCATACGCTGGTGATGCAGGAAACGGGCGGCACGCGGGAGACGATCGCGGCCGGCATCGCCGCCGTGGAGTCGATGCTGCCCGGGGCCAACGCCGCGCGGCGCCAGCGCATGCCGGCCAGCCATCTGAAGATAGGGCTGGAGTGCGGCGGCTCGGACGGGTTTTCCGGCATCACGGCCAATCCCGCGCTGGGCGCGGCGATGGACATTCTGGTGCGGCACGGCGGCACGGCCATCCTGTCGGAGACCCCCGAGATTCACGGCGTGGAATACATGCTCACGCGTCGCGCGGTGACACCGGAGGTCGGCCAGAAGCTGCTCGACCGCCTGGCCTGGTGGGAGCGCTATACCGCCGGACAGAACGCGCAGTTCAACGGCGTGGTCGGCCACGGCAACCAGCAGGGCGGACTGGCCAATATCTTCGAGAAGTCGCTCGGCTCGGCGATGAAGGGCGGCACCACGCCGCTGCAGGCGGTCTACGAGTACGCGGAGCCGATCGACAAAGCGGGCTTCGTGTTCATGGACTCGCCCGGTTACGACCCGGTGGCCGCCACCGGCCAGATTGCCAGCGGCGCCAACCTGATCTGCTTCACCACGGGGCGGGGCTCGATGTTTGGCTCCAAGCCAGCGCCGACGATCAAGCTCGCCTCCAACTCGCCGATGTTCGCGCGCCTGCGGGACGATATGGACATCAATTGCGGCGTCGTGCTCGACGGCGAGCTGTCCGTGGCGGAGATGGGGCAGCAGATTTTCGCGCACATTCTGCGCACGGCCTCCGGCGAGCGCACGCGCAGCGAATCGCTGGGACTGGGCGATCACGAATTCGTGCCGTGGCACCTCGGCATTGTCAGTTAAGCGGTTGGTCGTCTTGCCGGCGGATCGGATGAAGGATTCGCCGGCATTTTTTTCTCCCGCTCGTTATCTTCCATCGGATTGCCCATCATGTCCCTGACGCTTACCCACGCCGCGCTGCTGCGCAGCCAGAACCTGATTGGCCCCGCGTGGCGCGACGCCGCGACCGCGCAGCGGCTGGCCGTGACCGATCCCGCCACCGGCGCCGTCATCGCGCACGTTGCCGACAGCAGCGCCGATGACGCCCGGCAGGCCGCCGATGCCGCCAGCGCGGCGTTTTCTGCCTGGAGCCAGCGCCCGGGCAGGGAGCGCGCGCGGCTGCTGCAGCGCTGGCACGCGTTGATCCTGGAACACCAGGAGGACCTCGCGCGCATCATCTCCGCCGAGCAAGGCAAGCCGATGCACGAAAGCCGCGGCGAGGTGCAGTACGGCGCGTCGTATGTGGAGTGGTTTGCCGGGGAGGCCGTGCGCATCTGCGGCGACATCGTTGCGGAGTCAGTGCCGGGCCGCAAACTGCTCGTGCTCAAGGAGCCGGTCGGCGTGGTGGCGGCCATCACGCCGTGGAACTTCCCGCTCGCGATGATCGCCCGCAAAATCGCGCCGGCCCTGGCGGCCGGCTGCACGGTGATTGCCAAGCCGGCCGAGGACACGCCGCTGACGGCGCTGGCGCTCGTTCATCTGGCGGTGGAGGCGGGCGTGCCCGAGGGTGTGATCAACATCGTCACCGCATCGCGCGAGCGCACGCCCGAGGTGGTGGATGCATGGCTGGCCGACAGCCGCGTGCGCAAGATCACGTTCACGGGCTCCACGCCCGTCGGCAAGCACCTGGCGCGCGAGTCGGCGGGCACGCTGAAAAAGCTGTCGCTGGAGCTGGGCGGCAACGCGCCGTTCATCGTGTTCGAGGATGCGGACCTGGACGCCGCGGTCGACGGGCTGATGGCATCCAAGTTCCGCAACGGCGGCCAGACCTGCGTCTGCCCGAACCGCGTGTACGTGCACCACGCGGTGCACGACGCCTTCGTCGACAAGCTCGCTGCACGCGTGTCCGCGCTGCGGGTCGGGCCGGCCAGCGACGAGACGTCGCAGATCGGCCCGATGATCAATGCGCGCGCGGTGGAAAAGATCGAGCGGCATGTGCAGGACGCGGTGGACCGGGGCGCGAGCGTCGTCACCGGCGGCAGGCGCGTGCGCACCGAAGACGGTCCGCACTACTACGCGCCAACCGTACTGACCGGCGCCACGTCTGCGATGGCGCTGTCGTGCGAGGAGACCTTCGGCCCGGTGGCGCCGGTGTTCCGCTTCACGCACGAGGACGAGGTCATCCGCGACGCCAACGACACGCCGTTCGGCCTTGCCGCTTACTTCTACACCAATGACGTGCGCCGCATCTGGCGCGTGGCGCAGGCGCTGGAAACCGGCATCGTCGGCATTAACGAAGGCGCGATCGCCGCCGAGGCCGCTCCGTTCGGCGGCGTGAAGGAATCCGGCTACGGGCGCGAGGGATCGCGCCACGGGCTGGACGACTACCTGCACCTGAAATACCTGTGCCAGGGCCAGCTCGGCTGACGCGCTCCGCGCCACCGCCGTGCCATCGTCTACCCAGGAAATGAGAATGCCCGCAAACAACCCCTTCAAGACCGCGCTCGCGGCCAGCCAGCCGCAGATCGGCCTGTGGCTGTCGATGGCGACACCCTACCTGGCCGAGGTATCGGCGACGGCCGGCTTCGACTGGCTGCTGATCGACGGCGAGCACTCGCCCAACGACGTGCGCAGCATCCTGGCGCAGCTACAGGCCGTCGCACCGTATCCGTGTGCGCCGGTGGTGCGCGCGGTGTCGGGCGAGGTGGCGCTGATCAAGCAGTTGCTCGACATCGGCGCGAAGACGCTGCTGGTGCCGATGGTTGATACGGCGGAGCAGGCGCGCCAGTTGGTCGGCGCGACGCGCTATCCGCCACATGGCATTCGCGGCGTGGGCAGCGCGGTTGGCCGCGTCTCGCAATGGAGCGCGCGCACCGACTACCTGGACATTGCCGACGACGAGGTCTGCCTGCTGGTGCAGGCGGAGACCGTGACGGCGCTGTCCAATCTCGAAGCGATCTGCGCCGTGGATGGCGTCGATGGCGTGTTCATCGGGCCGGCTGATCTGGCCGCGTCGATGGGCCATCGCGGCAAGCCGGGGCATCCCGAGGTGCAGGCGGCCATCGAGTCGGCCATGCGCAAGATCATCGCCAGCGGCAAGGCGGCCGGCACGCTGACCTCCGACCCCGTGCTGGCGCACCACTACCTGGAACTGGGCTGCACGTTCGTCGCCACTGGCGTAGACGTGTTGCTCTACGCCAGTGCTGCGCGCAGGCTGTCGGCGTTGTTCCGGGATACGCCCGCCGGGACTCCCGCGGGCGGCCATTCGGCGGCATACTGACGGGCCGCAAGCCCCACGGCAATTCCTCTCATTCCCAAGCCATGTCCTCGACCCTCCCTCCCGCCGACGCGATCCTGCGCGCCATGCAAGCCATCGTCGGCCCTGACGCCTGCCTCGCGGGCGATGCCGATACCGAAGCCTACGTCACCGACTACCGTCGCATCAGCCGGGGCAAGGCCAGCGTGGTGGTGCTGCCGTCATCCACCGAACAGGTGAGTGCCGTGATGACCTGGTGCTATGCGCACGACGTGCCGGTGGTGCCGCAGGGCGGCAATACCTCGCTGATGGGCGGCGCGGTGCCCGACGACAGCGGCCAGACCGTGGTGATCAACCTGCGCCGCATGCACCGCGTGCTGGCGATCGACACCATCAACGACACGCTGACCGTTGAGGCCGGCGTGACGCTCAACGCCGCGCGCACGGCCGCCGAGGAGGGTGGCCGTCTGTTCCCGCTGCGCATCGGCTCGGAAGGCTCCTGCCAGATCGGCGGCAACCTCTCGACCAACGCCGGCGGCACGGCCGTTCTGCGCTACGGCAATATGCGCGACCTGGTGCTCGGCATCGAGGCGGTGCTGCCCGATGGCCGCATCTATTCGTCGCTGCTTGGGCTGCGCAAGGACAACACCGGCTACGATCTGAAGCATCTGTTCGTTGGCGCCGAGGGCACGCTCGGCATCATCACGGCCGCCGTGCTCAAGCTGATGCCGCAGCCGCGCGCGACCACTGTCGCGCTCGTCGCGGTGCCCGATCCGGCCGCCGCCGTGCGGCTGCTCGGCGAGGCCAAGCGGCTCTCGGGGCAGGCAGTCACGGCGTTCGAGCTGATCTCCGCCCCGGCACTGGACCTGGTGCTGGAGTATCTCGGCGACGTGGCGTCGCCGCTGCCACAACGGCACGACTGGATGGTGCTGATCGAACTGAGTTCCGGCACGGATGCCGCCGCGCTCGAAGCCACGCTGATGGAAATCCTGGAGAGCGGGTACGAACAGCAACTGGTGCTGGACGCCGCCGTGGCCGCGAGCCTGGCCGACGCGCAGGCCTTCTGGCGCATCCGCGAGGAAATCTCGGACGCACAGACGCGGCAGGGCGGCAGCATCAAATGCGATGTTTCGGTGCCGCTGCCGCGCATTGCGGCATTCGTCGAGGAGGCGTCGCGCAAGGTGCTGGAAATGGTGCCGGACGCGCGCATGGTGATCTACGGGCACATGGGCGACGGCAACGTTCACTTCAATCCGCTGCGGCCCAAGGATGCGGACGCGCGTGCGTTCCTTGCGCAATGGTATCGGCCCGTGTCCGACCTGGTGGACGGGCTGGCATTTGCCGAAAACGGCTCGATCTCCGCCGAGCACGGCATCGGCGCCGTCAAGCGAGACGACCTGCGGCGCTACAAGTCGCCGGTGGCGCTGGAACTGATGTGGCAGGTCAAACGGGCGCTGGACCCGAAGAATTTGCTCAACCCGGGGCGGGTGTTGCCGGAATTGGAAGGCTAGGCCGGATCAGGCCGAGCAGGCTCTGCTGGGCCAACACAAGCGTTGTGGGAGAGTTCGAGAAAGTTCCGTACGAGTGCCGTCAGCACTGGCGACATGCCGGGCGACCTCGCCCGGCGTATTTTCCGTCATAAAACATTCTGAAATCAGATTTCGATAACGTGAAAGCACTTTCGAGGTTTTCACATATCTTTCTAGCGTCACATTAGAGATCTTCCCGTCACGTCAGGTGCATTGCGGTGGCGGCAGAAAGTGGCTGTTATGCCATGCGCCGCGACTCGATCCACCTGGATTGACGATACCCGCACGCCCCGCGTTGGTCGTGCCAGCACGGGGGGAAGATCCACATGGCGGAAGGATGGGATATCGCCGCGAAGGCGATGACGGGACGGCAGGCATATTTCCTGGAGGTGCCCAGCGCGGCCACTGCCGTCGCGCTGTCGGTGGTGTCGTTCCAGGCGGTGGAGCGCATGGGCGAGCCCTATGTGGTCACCGTGCAGTTGACCCATCCGCTGGAGCTGGATCGTAGCGATTACCTCGGGCGCGATGCCACCTTCCGGATCGACCCGGCGGACGGCACGGAACCGCGCACGTTCGCGGGCCGCATCACGGGATTTGCCAAGACCCGTCAGACGCACGACTTTTGCGCCTATGAGATGGTCGTGGAACCGCTGGTCGCGCTATTGCGACTCACGCATGCCAGCCACATCTTCCAGCACCAGACTGCGCCGCAGATCATCGAGGCCATCCTGCGCCGGCATGGCCTGGAGGG